>Ga0102832_1000089_pt1 | contig 253963 bp, 215 predicted proteins | sample EBPBio282013_DNA_FD_88942 | JGI IMG/M metagenome (GOLD analysis project Ga0102832, IMG submission 88942) | Wastewater treatment Type I Accumulibacter community from EBPR Bioreactor in Madison, WI, USA - Reactor 2_5/28/2013_ DNA (Illumina Assembly) | ecosystem: Engineered > Bioreactor > EBPR >...
ATTCAGGTCAAAGCCTGATAGAAAAATTTGGTTCATTGGTTTTGCGGATTTTAATGAAATTCAAATTTACAATGAAAAATTCGTAATACAAATATTTATGATACTATTTGCGAATTTTTATTAACATTTATAAAAAATGAAAGTCTAAAATGTATTGCACATTGTATTGCACATAGGCATAAAAAAAAGAGCTACATTTCTGTAACTCTCTTATTTTCAGTGAGCCCCCTATCGGGATCGAACCAATGACCTACTGATTACAAATCAGTTGCTCTACCAGCTGAGCTAAGGAGGCGTTCCTTAATTGTGGTGCAAAATTAAGACCAAATTTTGCACCACGCAAATCATTTTTTAAAATTTTCTAAACTTTTTTATAAGTGTCTGAAAATCACAGAAATCAAATCGTAGCTGTAATCAGCTTCAATTTATCCTGAAGGTCTTTAAGCTCTAACTCGGCTTTTCTCACCTTTTTCATATACTCTTCTTTAAGTTTTTCTGCGTTTTTAGAATACCCAAAAAACTCAATGTTGTTTTTTGTGAGGGTGATTTCTTCCTCCAGGGTTTTGATTTTTCTACGAATCTCTCCTTCCTGTTTTTCCAGGTTTTTGGAGTTTCCACCCGACTTGAGTACAATTTCAGCTTCATTTTGAAGCATCAGTTTGTCTTTCTCTGATTTATCAATGTTAGAAGAGGCCTTCACATAGTCATTAATAGCTTTTATGAACCTGGCCTGAATCTCCTGCATATTTTTACGGGGAACAAATCCTATCGAAGCAAATTTCTTCTTGTATTCAGAGAGTTTCGAAAGCTCCGAATTACCTTCTGAGGTTGCTCTTTCCACTTCTTCACAGATGGCAATTTTAGCGGCCAAATTGGCATCATATTCCGAATCCTGTGCTTTGGTCTCGTTGCGTTTGAGATCAAAATACTGATCACAGGTAGCTTTAAATCTATTATAAAGGGTGTCTTTGTATTTTTCAGGCACATGACCAATAGTCTTCCATTTTTTCTGAAGATCAATAATCTTATTGGTATTTGGAGCAGAATGGTCTCCAGTTGCCAGAATCTCTTCTGCAGCTATACAAAGTTCTTCTTTCGCTTTATAATTGGCCTCTCTTTTGGCTTCCAGCTTGGCAAAAAACTCACTTTTGTTTTTGAAAAACTGCTTGAGTGAATGCCAGAAATCTTTGCTTACGTCTTTACCTTTTTCACGCGGCATGGCACCTTTTATGGCATTCCATTGCTCCTGAATCTCGATCACCTCTTTCGATTTGGCGTTCCACTCATTGATGCTGTCACTTTGGAAAGTCAAATAAGCCTTCAGGTTTTCCAGTATTTGAGCTTTTGCTTTATAGGTATCTTCCAGGAGCGTTTGGTTTTCTTTGCTTAGCTCTCTTTTTTTCTCATAAATTACATCAAAAGCTGCTTTTAGCCTTGCCCAAAGAGCATCCTGTTCTTCTCTGATTCCCGGCCCAATGTGCTTATATTCAGCCAAAAGATCATTGGCTTTCTTTAAAACTACATTAGTCAAGGGCGAATCCTTCAATTCTTCAGCTATGGCTTCAATTTTTATAACCAGACCCTCCTTAGCTATGATATTTTTCTTGCGATCAAGGTCTTTTAGCTCATTTTGGATGCTTCTGATATCAAAATACCTGTCTACAAGTGCGTTATACGCCGACCAGAGGGAGCCATTATGAGGAGAATTAACGTTTCCAGCATTTTTCCATTCGGTCTGCAATTTTTTGAAAGCGTCCCAATTGTTTTTTGATTCTCCTTTTTCCTCCGTATCAACAATTTCTCTGAGTTGTTGCAGCAAACGGGTTTTTACTTCAAAATAATCTTCCCTTTCTCTTTCAAGTCTTTGGAAATAAGACTGTCTTTGATCGCGGATTTGAATCAAAATACCTTCAAAACGAATAGCGTAATTGTCATTTCTGAAATCAAATCCTTCCTGATTCCCGTTTTCGGCTATATATAGTTTTCGGGCTTCAGCTTTTTCCTGAGCCTGCAGGTCATCAAAAGCAGCCCGTACAATTTTCAAAACATTGTCAATATTTTTAACATCGGCTACACTAATATTGCGTGACTGCATGGCGTGCAGCATTTTGTCAGCCAGGTCAACAAAATCTTTTTTGGAATAATTACTAAAATCATCATCAAAATGAGATACATTCGAAATCTCTTCGATTTCTTCCAAATCTTCCTGATTATCTGAGGTTTCCCCCACCAAATCAGAATCTGGTTCACCTATAGGCTCAGCCATATTTTCTACAGGTGTGGCATCTGCGGTGATATCAGTCATTTTTTCCTCCGAAATAATTTCTGACCTTTGAGGCTCAGACTCGGTTATTTCAGTAGTTGACTCTTGTGAAATTTCTTCCTCGACAGAAACAATAGTTTCCGGAGTTTCCGAAATTTGGTTTTCGGCATTGATGTTTGTATTTTCATCAATGTTGCTGGCTGGTTCTAAACTAGGTTCGATCATTAAAATTTTTGATGCTATTTGTGATGCAAATTTAATAATAATACGTAATAATAATAACAAAGGTTGATAATTATGGGAGATACAGATATTTCGAAACTTCGTCAAAATTACACCAAACATGAACTCACCGAACAACTTGCAAGCCTTGATCCGATGAGCCAGTTTTCAGAGTGGTTTGACAATGCCCTTAAATCAGGCATTTTAGAGCCTAATGCCATGGTTTTGTCCACTATTAGTGGAAATAAGCCTAAATCCAGAGTAATATTATTAAAAGGATTTGATGCCCGTGGCTTTGTATTTTTCACCAATTATAGTAGCCACAAGGGGCACGAATTGGCCGAAAATGCTTTTGGCAATATGACTTTTTTCTGGGATCAACTGGAAAGACAGGTAAGAATTGAAGGAATATTTGAAAAAATTTCACTTGAAGAGTCTCAGGAGTATTTCTGGTCGCGACCAAGAGAAAGCCAGATTGGTGCCTGGGTAAGCAATCAAAGTGAGGTGATTGCAGGGCGGGAGATCCTTGATGAAAAACTGGCTTATTTTCAGGAAAAATTCAAAAATGAAGCCGTTGTCCCCAAGCCTGAGTATTGGGGAGGCTACCTGCTACGACCTGAAAGCATAGAATTTTGGCAGGGAAGACCTAACAGATTGCATGACCGCCTGCTATATACGCTCGAGGGAAATATCTGGAAACGAGAAAGGCTGAGTCCGTAAACCTAGAATCATTTCCCGGGTTTGGCTATTCTGCTTTTTCTGAGATTTTTAGGTCTTTTTTCGGTGGCTATCTTTATGCCGATCAGATCACGAATCACTACTGATGCCGCTACTCCTCCAAATGTAGCCGGAAGGTAGGAAATTGTCCCGTAGGCTGAATGCTTGAAATTACTTCCATCCGTTAGGATCAGGGAATTTTTATCCATTTCTTCGGTCGAAAAAACCGCTTTAATCCCTGCTCCTACTGATAGCTTTTTAAGTCTTTTTCTGATATAAAATGCCAGTTTACACACCATAGTGTCGTACAAGTCGGCCACCCTGATCTTTGTTGGGTCAGTTTTGCCCCCGGCTCCCATGCTACTTACGATGCGTTGGTTGGTCCTGGCAGCTACACTAAGTAAAGTGAGTTTGGGGGTTATACTATCGATGCAATCCATCACATAATCAAAGTGGTTTTGAAGCAAAACTTCACATTTTTCAGGCGTAAGAAAATCCTGAATCACATGCAGTTTCAATTCCGGATTGATTGCCAGCAGCCTCTCCCCCATCCATTGGGCTTTGGGCACACCATGGGTGGTAAACAAAGCCGGAAGCTGGCGGTTGCGGTTAGTAGGATCAACCACATCACCATCGACAATCGTCATTTCGCCCACTCCTGCCCTACAGATAAACTCGGCTGCGAAAGAGCCCACTCCACCCAAACCAACAATAAGCACATGTGAATTTTGTAGTTTTTCTATGTTTTGTTTTCCAATCAATAGCTCACTACGCGAGAGCCAGGCGAGATCTTTCATATAAATAATTCGAGATAATTCTGGTAAATAATTTCAGTAAGTTGCTCAACAGGTATTTTTTTTATTTCGGCAGCTTTTTTATAGACATCATAAACTTTCAAGTCAGGCATATTGTCAGTTTCGAATAAAACCTTTTCCAGTGATAACCCTGCAAAAACTTGCTGTAGTTTATCATTCATGATAAGGTCATAGCCAAACGAAAGCAAAAAACCTTTTTCAATCATCATGGTTGCAGTTTCGGCATTTTTGTTAAAGCCATGAATTACCATAGGCACCTTTGGATTAATGAGTTTTTTTATGGCCAAAAGCTCATTAAAACTCCTGACGCAATGGATCACCAAAGGTTTTCTAAAATGCTCGGCTATTCTAATTTGTTTAACAAAAACTTCTTCCTGAATTATAAAATCAGGGCCATTTATTTTATCTAAACCACACTCTCCCAATACTTTAACCTGAGGATTTTTCAGGAAAATCTCCAACCAATCATAAGATTCGTGGAGAAATTCGGGCTCAATATCCCAGGGATGAATCCCCGCCGAATAGATAAGTTCAGGTTTAAATTCAAATTGATCGACAGCCTCAATTATCTTTCGACTGAGAGAAATATTGCTAAGTTTTCTTACTTTAGCATCGGGTGTCGTTTGATGAGTATGAAAATCGACCAGCATAAATTTAAAATTTGGCAAAAATAATATGCTAAATCTGGAATGTAAACCTTTCGAAGAATTAAGTACCGATGAGCTGTACAGAATCATGTGGCTACGGCAGGAAGTTTTTATTGTGGAGCAAAACTGCGTTTTTTCTGATTTGGATTTCAAAGATCAGAAAGCCTGGCATTGTATGGCCAAAAAATCTGATGGTCAAATAGTGGCATATACCAGACTTTTTGATGAAAACGACTACTACGAGGGATTTTTATCAATTGGAAGGGTGGTAGCTGCCCCTGCTGTAAGAAAAGAAGGTTACGGCAGGATAATATTTGGGTATTCAGTTAATAAAATTCAGGAATTGTTTGGTAACAAACCCATAAAAATAGGTGCACAGGCATATCTGGAACGGTTTTATGAATCTTTTGGATTTAAATCAATATACCAGGATTATATTGAAGATGGCATTGAGCATAAGTTGATGGTCAGAGAAGCGATTTGATTGACGATTGATTCGATTTACGATTGATTCTATTGACGATTGATTCTATTGACGATTGATTCGGTTTTTGATTGATTATTGGGCTTTTTTTATTTATTAAGACCTTAAAGTAAATCAGTTGACTTTTACGGCTTTCTGTATCTTTCTTATACCCAAATTGGATAGCACCTCAACAAGGAATACATTTCCTACCTCCGAAATATGCTCAAATTCAATCTCATTTTTACCTTTGGCCAACATCACCTTTCTTTCCTTAATATGCCTTCCGTCGGCAGTAGTCAAATTAACTCTAACCTCCTGATTTTCATCAGAATCTATTAAAATATGAAGTTTCTCTAAAAAAGGATTGGGAGTTACTTTAAAAGATATTGACTCTACGGATGGTTCAGTACTTAAAGTTACAAATTCTTTCGGCATATTTTGATCAAGCCATCTCAAACGGTTTCTAAGCCAGGTTTTGAGTTCATTTACTTCTCCCAGCCAGGTGGTTTGTACAGGCTGAGGATTGGGCCAAACATACTGACCCAGAATATTCCATTTCTGAAAATTCCTTGCTTGTGCTTCGTTGAGCTCCTTTGCGAATCCATCGATTTCTGCCATCAGATGATCTTCATGCAAAATGCCACCGGATTTTCTTGCCTCAAAATATTGCGTTCTGAGCTCCGCGATAAAATAGGGGTCGTTCATCATGCGGTCCCAGAAGCCCGGAACCTGCCAGAAATCGCCGGAACAAATATCATTAAAGCCATAGGCCCACAAATCATATCGGTTTCCCAGACAATAGTCGGCATTTCCATAGCTGATGTCATAGTCCCAGGGTGGCCCGGCTACCAGTTTGGGGTTTTTAGAGTCTTTATCTTTATAGAAATAGGAGCTTATTCTGTAGCCATCAATATTTCTGGATACTTCATTGACGATAAACATTTTAACAAACGAACTCATGTCAATATATTTCTGATAACCTTGCTCGGGATCTTTGTAGTTAGGTCCATATACAGCCTCCTCAAACTTCCGAACTACGCCCATGATGTAACTTTTCTGAGTGCTGTTGATGGTTTTGGGTAAATGATAAAAATACTCAGCCCTTTTGCCGTATTTATTGGAATAATTGGAAACAAAACTCCCCAAATTGTTCCCTGTCGATTTGTCGATTTTGATTATATATCCTCCTGTGAGTTCATCTCCGCTTAAGTCTGTTTCTTTAAGGTTGGCAATGTCAACCCGGTCATTATCAACCTTGATTTTCTCCATCAAAACATACACCCCCTGATATGACCCGTTAATCACTACTTCCACATATCTTGTGCGACTGGCATACATCCCAAATTGCCGGGAAATACTCATACTTAACACGTTGTGCATCAGACTTTTTTCATTATAAGATGCAAACAGAATCCAGTCTGATTCTTTTGGAAGACCACAAAGAGCTATGGGATTATTTTCCCCCTTTTCATTTCTAAGTTCAAAGCCATATGGTTTTTTAGGGAAAGATTGTGAACTGGAACCGCGGTATTCAAACCCGGCGTAAGAATCATAATGAAATACCTTATCTGTTAGACTGTTGATTTTCCCTTCACCATTATAGACCACTTTGAGTTTAACATTGGTTTTGGGTTCATCAACGATGGCTTTTCCTTCGGTATCAATGATAAATATGGGTAAATTAGTGGTGGAAAGCTGTGCTTTTGCCTGGAAAAAGGTAAACAAAAATAATATTAATGTATTTTTAAAACTCATATTGGTTATTTAAAGAAAGGTCTGGCTTAATTTTTTCGAAATCTACGGTTTAAAGACTACTATTCTTTTCGCGGCTATTTTTATACATCTTTGCTGCATAGAAAAGAACCACCCCAAATGCTATTACCCCTAAAAATAAACCCAGAAAATTGAGTACGTCTTTAACAACAGCCAAAATCACAATGGCAACCAAAAACAAAGTCGGAACCTCATTAAGAAGTCTGAAATAAAATGAGGATTTACTGGTATCGCCCGATTCCAGTTTTTTTATAACCTGCTTACAATAAAAATGATAGACAGTGAGTAAAATTAACAAAACGAGCTTAACCCATATCCAGCTCTGTTGGAAAAGACTGGGAACGCTCACCAACATTAAGGTACCAAACAACCAGGTAATCACCATTGCAGGAGTGGTAATAATCTTATAAACCCTCCATTGCATGAGTGTAAATTGTTTTTTCCAGTCTTCTCTTATGCTTGCCGGCTTATCTTCTGCTTCTGCATGATATACAAACATACGCACCAGATAGAACAACCCTGCAAACCAACTTACAAATCCAATTATATGAAAAGCTTTAAAAAAAGAGTAAAATTCGATCATCTGATTATTTTTGCTAATGAAAACCCAAAAATAAAGACAATTTTCTATCGTTTTAAGTTTGATATCGACTTAAAATAATCTGGATTAGTTTTTGTTTTATCAAATACCAACAAATACCACTTTGTGATGAAGTTTCTCAATCGTTTACTGTTTTTGTTTTTCTTATTTTCCAACCAAATCTTTGCTCAGGACAAAAAAGCCCTGCAATTTTTCGAAAAAGGAAAGAAAGATTTCATGGAGCGGAACTATGAGTCGGCAGTAAACAATTTCAACAAATACTTTGAGAAAGATTCCAGTCTTCAGGAAGCCCATTTCAGGATGGGTCAGATTTATGAATCTTACAAAAATCAGCCAAAAGCTACTTTTTTCTATAAAAATACCGTTGCCAAAGATTCAGCCAAAGTGAATTTTGTGCAGGCATATACGTATCTGGGCTCTCGAGCACTGGAAAAACATGAATTTGAAGATGCTAAAAAGTACCTGACAGTTTCTCTGCAAAACACCAACAAAAATTCGATAATCTACCAACAATTGCTCAAACAACTCAAATCTGTTGAATTCGGCCTCGAGGCCATTGCTCATCCACTCAATATAAAACCCGAGCCTATTGAGCCCATAATTAACTTTAAAGACAAGCAATATTTCCCTGTACTAACTGCCGACAATCAAACTATTATTTTTACTGCCCGTGGCAATGAGGAAGACGAAAATATTTATTTTTCAGTCAAAAAAAATGAAACCTGGACTGCTCCAAAAAGCATAGCTTCAGAGATAAATACACCTTATAATGAAGGTACCTGCAGTATTTCGGCTGATGGCAAAATCATGGTTTTTACTTCCTGCGAAGGACGTGAAGGATTTGGAAGCTGTGATTTATTCATCACCAAAAGAGAAGGAGACCAATGGTCAACGCCTAAAAACCTGGGTGAAAACGTAAATTCAAAATTCTGGGATTCACAACCCAGTTTGTCTTCCGATGGCTCCAAATTGTTTTTTTCGTCGGAAAGGCCTTTTGGTCAGGGGAAAAAGGATATCTGGATGAGCCAGCAGGATGAAAACGGGCATTGGATGAAAGCCATTAATCTGGGTCCGGGAATAAACACCAATCTCGATGAGGTTTCACCGTTTATCCATGCCAACGGCTTTTCGTTGTTTTATTCGAGCAATGGTAAACCCGGACTGGGAAAATTTGACATTTACCTGACCACCATCAAAAACCTGAAAAGCCTGGAGTCTGTCAATTTAGGATATCCGATTAACACGCCAGATGACGAACTCTCCCTTTTTATTACCGCCGATGGGCAATCAGCGTATTATTCAGTGGACAAAGACAACAGTGTCAAACTTTTTAAATTTACGATTCCGGTAGAGTTGTCAGATAAAATTGACCGGACTTTCTACTTAAAAGGCTATGTTTTAGACCAAAAGACCCAGAAGCCGCTTTACTCGAGTATTGAACTTGTCAATACGGTTACCGGCCAAAAAGTATCTAAATTTCTTTCTGACCCCATTACCGGTGATTATATGGTGATTTTGCCGGGCGATGGGGAATATGTGATGTATGTGGAAACTCCAAATTATTTTTTTAAAAGTGTAAAATTTGACTTTTCAAGAAAGACTTCTTCCAATCAGCTGGATATTCATATGCAAAAAATTGAAAAAGATGCAATAGAAGTACTCCAGAATATATTTTTTGATAGTGGAAGCTCGATTTTAAGAAAAGAATCAGACATAGAATTGAATAAACTGAAAGATATTTTATCCAAAAATCAAACCTTAAAAGTAGAGATTTCGGGGCACACAGATGATGTCGGCAACGACGCTTTTAATCTTGATCTATCTAAAAAAAGAGCCAATTCTGTAGTTGATTTTCTGGTAAACGCAGGCATTGGAAAAGAAAGAATCAACGCAAAAGGGTTTGGAGAAACGCTTCCAAAAGTCAAAAACGATTCGGAGGAGAACAGGCAGCTTAACCGCAGAATTGAACTTAAATTTTTGTAAAACTCATTTTACAAAAAAAAGAAACTAAAAGCTGAATTGTAACATTTGTCATGGAATTCAGGCTTAAAATTCTGAACTTTGTGACCAGATTTTTGATTTAATTAGAAAGAACAATAAAGTATAATGACGCAAGAAAACGTAGAACTTTTAATATTGGGTTCGGGCCCTGCAGGTTACACCGCTGCTATTTATGCCGGAAGAGCTGGCTTGAAACCTGTAATGTATCAGGGAATGCAACCCGGAGGACAATTGACAATCACCAATGACGTTGAAAATTTCCCGGGTTACCCGGACGGCGTCCAGGGACCTCAGATGATGGAGGACCTGCAAAAACAAGCTGAAAGATTTGGTTTAGACAACAGATATGGCATGGCTACTTCGGTAGATTTTTCTACTCCTCTTGCCCATAAAGTAATCGTTGATGAGACACACGAAATAACCGCCAAAGCGGTAATCATTGCTACAGGTGCATCGGCCAAATGGCTTGGGCTGGAGTCAGAACAAAGACTTAACGGCATGGGTGTATCGGCTTGTGCAGTGTGTGACGGATTCTTCTACAGAGGTAAAGATGTGGCTATTGTAGGTGCCGGAGACACCGCTTGTGAGGAGGCTCATTATTTGTCGAAACTTTGTAAAAAAGTAACCATGCTGGTACGTCGTGATGAATTCAGGGCTTCGACCATCATGCAGGAAAGAGTAAAAAATACGCCGAATATTGAGATACTATTCAATACTGAAACTGAGGAAGTATTGGGAGATAATGGCGTAACTGGTGTAAGAGTGAGAAATAAAGTTACAGGTGAAACCAAAGAAATCGCCCTGGATGGATTCTTTGTAGCCATTGGTCACCAACCCAACACCGATATTTTCAAAGGTTATCTTGACATGGATGATGCAGGATATCTGATCGTAGAAAAAGGAAGCTCAAGAACAAATATCCCTGGGGTATTTGCCAGTGGTGATGCTCAGGACAAAATATACCGTCAGGCAATTACAGCTGCGGGTTCGGGCTGTATGGCAGCCCTTGACGCCGAAAGATATTTAGGGGAATTTCATTAAGTACTAAAACAGTACAAACCAAAAGGGTGGCAGGTCTATGATTTGTCACCTTTTTTTATTTTATTTCCAGCGTTTCATTATTGCTAAACACCTTCCCAGACAAAGAAATAGCTTTTAGCCTTACCTCCAATTTAGATTTCCTTTTTTGAGATACGCTGATATTTTGTCCAGTGAATTCTCTTCCATTGATTTCCCATTTGTATTTTACCTGAGAATCAGGATTTTTAACCTTCAAGGTTATTTTTGCCTGCCCATTTTTTTGAGGAATGGAGGCATATTCAAATTCGGGCTTCTGCATAAATTTCCCGTCTTTATTGTATTCGATGATCTTAACCCAATCATCTACAGCCAGATACATCACCCCGAATGATGAAAAGGCCAGAGAAATCAAATTTTCTCCCGGGAAATTAAGGACAAACGGCTCAGTTGAAATCAATTCATCATTTTCGGAATAGGTATCTACAGAGAGACTGTTTTCTGAATTTAAGTAAATTCTTTTCCCAAAATAATATTCAGGAAATGAGAAATGAGTTAAGGAAGATGTATCGGGTTTTACAAAAAATGAACTGAATACAGGTAAGGTGGATGAAGATTGAAAATCTTCCCAATTTAGCTGCAGGTCAAGCTTTAATTTTTTGGCAAAAAAAGCATTGGAGGAGTCACGAAAATAGGCATAAAGGCTTTGATTTACTGAAAATTCGGGATCTGCACTAAGGCCAAGAGCCTCTCCTATTCCATGTGTAATTCCCAAATTCCTGATTTCTGCATCATTAATATCATAAATAAAAATACTATCATTTCTTCCAATCAGCAAAAGCTTTTCATGAGGCAACATCAGGAGTTTTTTTAATCTCGCAGGAGTTTTTAACAGCGTATCGGTGTGAAACTGAATTTCATCGGGAAGCGTCAATTCCACTTTTTCAGCAATATTTTGGGCATTTAAAACACTTTTTATTCCGCCCAAAAAGTGCATTCTGAAATTTTGATTGTCAAGATTTAATGTATCAGGCGAAAAAGTCGTAACAAATATTTTAGATTTTTTATCTGTCTTTCCTGTCCACGCCAGATTATTTCCAGAAAAATCCATCAAAACCGGGGTCAGATTTTTTGCAGGGTTAATACCAGTGAGTTGGGTGTTGTTTAGCGACCAAATGGGCAAAAGTTCGGTTTGCCCTATGGATTTAAGGGTAATAATTTCACCCGAAAATATCTCAATGGGTTTCTTTCTTTTTACGCCTAAAATACTTTCAAGCCAATTCCATCGGTATTTTTCTTTTATTGACGGCCCGCAAGCCATCAAGCCTCCACCACTATTCAAAAAATTAAGAATCAAGTTGTTTTGTCTGATATCCAAAACATTGTCGTCAAAATCTAATAAAAGTATAGCTCCTTTTCCATTAATATTTTCGGTAGTGATTTTATTAGAAAATTGAAAAGTGAGGTTAAACTGAGAAGCATAAAAATTAAGCTTTTCTTGTATTGTTGGCTGGCTGGTTGCTTCAAGTACCAAAACAGCGTTGGATTGTGCATTCACATAAAAACACCCAAAAAACAACAAGCATGTCAGCCACTTTTTCATATTTCTTCTCTGATTATCTTCAACTTTTCTTCGGTTGAAAGCTCAAATGGTAGCCAATTTATTGAAACCCCATTTTTTTCCATACTACGAAAAAAAGTCATCTGCCTTTTTGCAAAACGGTGAATTTCGGTTTCAAGTTTGGTTTGCATTTCCTCAAAGGAAAGTAATTTTTGCAAATACAAAGACAAGTATTTGTATTCCAGCCCATAATATTGCAAAGTTTCATGAGAAATCCCCTTTTCAAGTAATTTTTCTATTTCTGCTATCAGACCTTCATTTTCTATCCGGTGTTTAAGTCTTTCTGATATTTTTTTACGTCTAACCTCAATCGGTGGGTTTAGCCCAAATACCTTGAAACGGTATTTTGACTCCTTAATTTTGAATTTAAAATCAGGATTTTTTGAAATATAATCGGCAATTTCAATTCCTCTGATAAGTCTTTTGGCTGTGGACTGATCAATATTTAAATCTTGATTATAAGCGAGATACAAAAATCTGAGCTGTGGTAAAGAAATTTTTTCCAGTTTCATTCGCAACTCAGGATTTTCCGGTACGCTGGTGTATTCTTTTTCAGACAAAATACTGCTCAGATACATTCCTGTGCCTCCACAGACAACTGGCAGGCTATTTTCATTCAAAATCTTTTCGACAGCAATTGGAAAATCTTCTTGAAACCTCGCCAGATTATATTTTTCGCCGGCATCAAGGATATCTATCAGGTGATAAGGGATATTTTCCCCATTCAAATTATATTCTTTCAGGTCTTTTCCGGTACCAATATCCATACCCCGATACACCTGCCTGCTATCTACACTTACGATTTGCCCGCCAATTTTCCCGGCAAGGCTCACCGCTAAGCTTGTTTTTCCTGAAGCCGTGGGTCCAAGTATTATCGGAATATTTTTACTGTTGTAATCCATTTTTGATAAATTTCAAACTCCCGGAATTATACACATCGAAGGCTTCCTCACCTGTGACCGTTATTCTCTCATAATGGCTACCAATTTTGTAATAAACCGGTTGTGTTTTTTCAATAAATTCAAAGCCCATTTTCTTAAAATTCTGTCCATCAGACCAATCTGCATCCACGTAAGTCATAATGTTTCCGGGATTTTTTTCATTCACAAAAAAACGCATCAATTTCGTAAACCCACCGATCACATTTAAATTGGTCAAAGTACCAAATCTTACCAATTCGAATGAATTAACAATTTCATTACCAATATAATACTTTTTTCCGGCAGTAAAAGTCATTACTGCGACCAACAATTCTCTCTGATTATCAAACACATAACCTTTTGACAGCAACAACCTGAAATATCTCTGTGGTAAAAATAAACCATATTTCAATTTAGCTCCAGCTGACTTCTGAAGGTGGTTTTTATTTAAAAATGCTTCAGATTCTGATTGATTGATCCTTCTCACCTCACAAACTCTTGCAGGTAAGGTAGGGTTTAAATCAAATCGAGATTCAAGTCTGGATTTTACTATTTCTGGAGCACCCAGCCACTGATCCTCCCAAACACGAAGTGTATTTTCTTCAAAAAAAACTTTAGATCCCACTTTCAAATACCGAATTTTGAAGTCAAAAGCAGGCAAAAGCCACAATCCGGGTTCAATTTCAATCCATGACTGGCTCAGGCGTAATTGAAGCTCAGCAATATAAGCTCCGAAGGACTGATTCGGGTGATTATAGATAGATTCGGAAATTTTGTAAAATTTTTTACCAAAAATAATCGTTAAGGTATAAAAACTGGCAATATTATTGGAATAAATATACTAATAGAACTTGTTATAATTTAAAAATCAAATACTTATATGAATTTTGCTTTTAGATTAATTCTGATTTTGGGTTTGGCAGCAAGCAGCACCTTTGCTCAATCAAGAAATTATTTGAAAGAAGAGGCTGATGAATACTTTAAAGCGGGCAGGTATTGGGATGCTTTTTTCCAGTATAGAAATATTTTGAAAATACCTGAATTCCAGGGAGACCACACCATCGAATCTCAGATAAGCAATAGCTCCAGAGCCATGTATTTGTGGAAAAAAACCCTGGATTACAAGGCATACAGAAAATATGAAATTGCCAAGCAACACATGAGCGAGTTGATTGTGCTTAACCCTTATGATCCCAATCGGGGCATGCTACCCCGCCTATCACTAGAGCAAGCCTCAGACTTGCAAAGGATGGCGGCCAGTCAAAGAACCGCCGAGGCTCGTGCCGATTACCTTAAAAGAGCGATTGGCCTTTATCAGACTGCACTCGATGAAGGCCTAAAAGACGAAATGGTGTTTTCGCTTATCAAACAATGTGAAAATGCACTGGAAAAAAGTCGGTATGACAACATCAAACAACCCACCTCCTACGGAATCAATTTTGAAAAAGAAAAGAAAATTGAGGAAGAAAGAACCCGTAGTGTAGAGATAATCAAAGCCAAAGAAAAAGACGGAGGCAGCATTTAACCCATTTTTGTTACCCGAAAACCTTTTAAAGGTATGGAAATATCTTTTGAGATTTTCAGTTAAAAAAAAACCGAAAGCCAAAAATATGACTTCCGGTAAAAATATAACAGAATAGTAAAGGGTTAATTTTTAATCATTGAGTTGGAGAATCTGACCGATAATTTGGCGATTAACACCGGAAGCACACTTATCAAAATCAGAACTGTCCCAAGTGCAAATATGGCTCCAAGATGGGCAAATACTTTTCCCATAGACAAGATGCTGAGGATCAAACCAGAGCTAAAAGGAAGCGAAAATGCCAATATCAAAACAGCAAACTCCACATTAAAAGTCCTTTTCTCCTTAGGGATTTCCAATTGATCTTCTTTGAGATTAAATGCCGAAATATGGGCAAAAGGCCAGAAACTTGCCGAACTAAGCGGAATCACCAATGCCAGAAGAACCTGAGTTGGGTCTGAGATTTTAAATAGCATGATGACCATCGCACTAAAAAGCACACTTACTCCTGCCCGAAAAAACAACAGGCTTACAATCACCCGTTTTTTACTTTGTTTCAGCTCGACGGCCAAACCAATGAAAATCAGAATCAGTGGAGTCATCATCGCACTGGTTTTGTCGAAAATGTCAGTTACCAAACGCGGCAGAGCATCGTATCCAATCCCAATCGAAAGAAGAAAAATGGCAACGAAAATAATGGAGTTGATAGGTTCTTTCACCAAACTTATCAGCAAGCTCTTTATTTTGCTCCATAGGTTTGATTTTTGACCTTTATTTTGTTTTAAAAAGAGATTTAAAGCAAAAATGTAAAGAAAAATGAGGACAAAAACTTTATTTCCGACATCGGCCATAGCAGCCATAGCAAGGCTTTTTTGCCCCAAAAACTCGACAATAAACGGGAATGCCGATAAACCCGGTGCCAATGAGGGCATCAGCATCAGAATTGACCTTCCGGTTGGACTATCTTTATCAATGGTAAAGAATCCCAGCACCGGCGGAATCACGTAAAAAATAAAAATATTGAAAAGAATTGTAATCAAGGGAACAATCATCAATGACCTGTCCAGCGGGATTTTCATCAATGCCGTAAAAATGGTAGCAGGCAGAGCTATTGTCAGTACCAATTCTTTGATACCGCCAACCATTTCTTTGGACTTAAACTTTGATCTGAGAAAATAACCCAGGGCTATCAGCAATATGAGTACCAGTGATTTTTGTAAAGCATCACTCATAAGTATTTGCTATTAAATTATTTAGTTAATAATCCTGACCGACAATGCAGCCGGTCAGGATGTTTTACCTGATATTATGAGATTTCACCAAATGACTTCACAAAAAGCTTCATTTCGTCCATGGTACCAATACTCACTCTGCAATAGTTTTTGCCCTGAATCTGGAAAGCCCTTACGCCAACTCCTTTTTCGGTCATTTTTTTGAGCATATCTTTCCCATCCATATTTATTGGGAATAAGATAAAATTGGTATAAGAAGGGATGTAAGAATACCCCATTTTCTTAAGTTCAGTATAAACATATTCCTTGGCTTCGGCATTGAGCTTGATGCTCATATCCTGAAATTCCTTGTCATCAATGGCGGCAGTGGCACCCAATATTGAAGTATAGGAAATTCCCATTCCGCCACGGGTGATTTTGTTGATATCTTCCAAAAATGAAGGCAAAGCGGCTACATAACCCACTCTGATACCGGCCATTCCCATTACTTTTGAGAAAGTGCGGGCAATAATCACATTTTTCTTTTTGCCTAATAGTGACACCATCGACTTGGTTTTTCCGTCGGCAAGCTCAAGATAGGCTTCATCGATAAAAACAGGCACCTTTTCTGAAACTCTTGAGCAGAAATCTTCCAGCTCCTGGGCATCAGTTAAAGCTCCGGTCGGGTTATTGGGATTACAGATATAAACGAGCTTAGTTTCAGAGTCAATCGCAGCTTCCATGGCTTTCAGATCATGAGACCAGTCATTTTTGCAGGGAACAGCTTTCCATTTTGCACCTACCGATTCGGCCACTTTAATCAATGACATGTAAGTTGGGTCAGCCGAAACTATATTTCCGCCTTTCATAAACAACACGATAGCCACTTTTTCTAGCAAATCAGACGATCCCGGCCCCATCATTATATGGTCAGGAGAAACACCCTCTTTTTTAGAGATTTTACCAATCAGGTCTGCCATTTCTTTCCAGGCATAGCGGTTACCTCCAACTACGGCTTCTTTAATGGCATTCTGTGCACTCATTGGAGGGCCATAAGGATTCTCATTGGCATTGAGTTTTGCAAAAATTCCTTTTGGAAGTCCTTCGCTATTTATTAAATACTCTTTGGCATTTGGACTAAGAATGATGTTGTTGTTTTTATCTAACTGCAAAGGTGTATTGGCAAATGCCCCCTCGAATAAATGTGGTGCTGCCCCAACTGTTCCTAGAGTCAACAATCCTTTTCTTAGCCAATTTCTTCTGTTTAATTTTTGCTCCATTTCAGTAAATGTTTTTTATTATAAATATTTGATGATAAGGTTAATACAAGTTTAAAATGTTTATTTCCCACTCAGAATAAAGTATTTGGAAAACTGGACATCCTTATAGGTGCCGGTAGCAGTAAGTTTTACAGAACTCCCTGCTTTGGGCGTACTAATTCCCAGACTGGCCCAGGTGCTGCTAAAGCTCGCCACCCCTGAATCATCCGTTTGAACTTCTTTGATTAATGTGCCGGAACGCAACTTAAAAGCAAGCTTAAGACCTTTGACCGGGATAGAATCAATCCCCACTTTATAATCCAGGATTCCGGTTTTATCCAATTCCATTACTTTTACTTTCAGCTGGGCATCGGCGGCAACAGGGGCAGTTACTGTAGGCTCGGTAGTCATGCCATTGGAGGGTATTCCATCGCTTCCAATCACTGCTACCAACACGGGAGATACCACTCTTGCTACAAAAGGATCTTCAACCTCACACGACATCAATCCAAGCATCAAAAAACTGATTATCAATATTTTATTTTTCATTTTTATTAATTTTAAATATAAAAAATTACTTTTCTGTCCACCATAATTTCGACTGCATATTGTCAGCACCAATGAGCTTTATACCCTCATCCAATTTGGCTTTATTTAAGGAATATTCCGTGGTCGGATATGGTAAACGGGTGGGTAAAATACCACCATTTTCAAACACCGCACGGGGATCTTTTGCCGGTAAAACAGGATAACCGGTCCGACGATACTCCGTCCAGGCTTCTACGCCCTGACCAAAAAGGGCAATCCATTTTTGCTCCAAAACCTTCTCTTTGCTTATTTCACCCACTTTTGAATAATAATCGGCAGAAAATGGAGCACCAAACTGAGCAAATGATGCCTCCACACCTTTTTTGAAGTAAGAAGCGGCGTCTCCGCTGATGTCGCCATCAATGGTGGCTTCAGCCAAATCGAGCATCAATTCGGAATAAGTCATTAACACACTGGGTGCAGAAGCTTTGGTAAAATAAGTACCAAGTGTTGCCGCAGAGCTCAAATAAGTAGTGGCAATGGCATCTGGCAAACCGTTGGGAATTCCTTCAAATACACCTTTTACAGGCGACCCAAATACTGACAACCTTGAATCGGAAAGAGCCGAAAGCTTATCAACCAACGTTTTACTAAGATTCCAGTCGGTACGGCCACCAACTATCATTACTTCGTTCCATTCATTATTGGAAGGACGAGAATCTGTGTTTTTCAAAACGGCATTGTCATCATTTGATGTGAAAATTGGATATTGTGCCGGTGAACCCACAATTTCAGCCAGGATAGCTTTTGATTCAGCTGGTTTCTTGGCTGCCTGTCTGTTGGCGATACGAACTCTTAAAGAATTGGCAAATTTTTTCCATTTCAAAATATCTCCCGAATAGAGAATATCACCGGAAACCGCCGGCCCACCTACTTTCAGCTTATCATTGGCTTCCTTAAGATCTTTCAAAATTCCTGAATAAACAGCCTCCATGCTGTCGTAAACAGGCGTATATACCGGTTCTTCAGCAGTGCCTTTGATAGCCTGACTATATGGGATAGGTCCATAAAGGTCAGTTAGCAACATAAAAGTCCATGAACGCATTACCATTGCAATTCCCTCATAGTTGGTATTTGGAATATTGCCATCAGCTTTTGACTGAGAAATAATCCTTTGGAAATTCACCAAACCATCAGTGTAAAAAGACTTCCAGGTATTATTGTAAAAAGTAGGCGTAATACCATAGTTATCTCCCTCGCTTGAGTAAATGTTGCGTGCGAGATACTGCATCCAAAGCATGGTACCATCAATATTTAATCTTTCAAACCTGACATTTCCTCCCCAGTATCTGTCCACCGTTTTTTCAATGGCATATGGCAATAGATATTGAGGCGAAATATTGGTGGGGTTGTTGGGGTCGGTGTTGAGTTCATCAAAACTCTCCGTGCAGCCCGAAAGCCCAAGAACCAAGGTCAAAATGAGAAATTTTATTTTATTTTTCATAGTTAATTCCATTTAAATTACCTGATAATCAATACTTAAAATCCAAGATTCAGATTAAAACCTAAACTTCTGGAACTGGGCAATTCGCCATATGCAAAGCCTTGTGAATTTCCACCGAATCTATCCACTTCAGGATCAATATGAGGTGTATTTTTGAAAAGGATTGCAAGGTTTCTACCCACTACTGAGATTTTAGCACTTTGCAAACCAATCTTACTGATAAGGCCATCTGGCAATCTGTAGCCAAAGCTCAGCTCGCGAAGTTTTACATAAGTACCATCAAATATTGCGGCTTCATGATATCGGCGGGGGTTATTGTAAGCGTAAAATTGATTGGCAGCCATCATCACGTCATTTGGAACATAATTAGGTGCATCAGCAGTACCAATGTTCATAACCCCTTTTCCAATCACGCCCTCTTCTCTGCCTACTGCAGTCTCTGCATATTGGCCGGTCCAACGGGCAGTACCAGTACCCTCATCAAACAGGTCTCCACCGATTTTGGCATCAACTAATACATTGAGCGACAGTTTTTTGTAAGAGAAAGTATTGCTAAAGCCACCTGTCCATTTAGGCTGAATATTTCCCAAAATTTTAGGTGTATTGTCTACCACCGGAAGACCATCTTTGAAAATCAACTGTCCGTCAGGTGCATGCATAAACCCTATTCCATAAAGTACACCATAAGGTTGACCTACTTTCGCAACAGAAATCAATCCGCGTCGTTCCTGTAGGGTATAAGTATCAAGTCCTTCGGCCAGTTCTACTACTTTGTTTTGGTTTTTAGCATAGTTAAGACCAACTTCCCATTTAAAACCTGAAATATCTACCGGAGTACCACTTAAAGTGATTTCAATCCCTTTGTTGGTAATTTGGCCAGCATTTAATATCCTTTTATCATAGCCACTTGCCTTTGATATCTCCACACCAAGTATCTGATTTTTAGTAGATTGATCATAATATGTTATATCAAGGCCGATTTTATTTTTCAGGAATTTCAGGTCCAGACCAAATTCAAGTCCGGTGGTAATTTCTGGTTTCAAAGTAGAATTTGAAATAGTGAGGTTTTCATAAAATTGCGGAACACTGCTATTCCATGATCCGGAAGCCCTGAAAGTTTGAGCCAATTGATAAGGATCTGCGTCGTTACCTACCTGTGCCCATGATGCTCTGACTTTTCCAAAAGACAACAGACTTTGTGGCATACTCAACAACTCAGTAAACACAGCACTTGCGGAAACAGATGGATAAAAATAGCTACGATCAATGCTCGGAAGTGTACTCGACCAGTCATTTCGGGCGGTCACATCCAGAAACAAAGCATTTTTGTATCCCATTTGAGCTGAACCATAAACACTCTGCACCTGTGATTCAGTAATAGCACTGGCAACCGTATTTTGACTTGGGTTTGAATTTCCCAAATTATACACTCCATCTACCACCAACTCTCCTACATTGGTGAAGTTCCGCTTGTAATAATTAAGTCTTTGAGCACCACCAGCAGAGGCAACCAATGAAAAATCTTTTCCAAACATCCGATCGTAGGTCAATAAGAAATCATGATTAGTCTCCTGACTTCTCAGAACTTCCTCAGAATACCTGCCCGGAGTTTTATTACCGTTTCTTACTCTTTCAAAGTTTACTATATTGATGCGGGTGTCGGTCCACATATCAGTACCTGTTCTGAAAATCCCTTTCAAATGTTTATTAAAAGCCACTGAAAGGGAAATATTTCCCAATAAGCGGTCTTTGTCATTGCTATTAGGCAAAAATTCATTTAGAAAAAATGGGTTGGTAAAGAATGTATGCTGCCAGTTTGGCGGGTCGGTATCTGGTAGTTTACCAGCAACAGCTCTCTGAATATGCACTGTGGAGTAATCGGCATAATTGGCCAGTTGGTCCCATGAAACATGCCTGTGTGACCATATAAACTGGTCACCACCGGTGAAAGTACGGTTTCCACCATTTTTCACATACTCTGCAGAAGTATTAACAGACATATATTTATTAAGCTTATATCCACTATTAATTTTAAAATTATGCCGGGTATATCCATTAAATGCTGCAATACCCTTTTGATTTAGATTTGCATAACTCAAACGAAAATTACCTCTGTCATTTCCTCCTGAAAGTGCCAGAGAATGCGTCATTGAAGTACCTGTATCCCAAAACTCATCCCAGTTGTTGGGCTGTGGGGTTAAAGGAGCCACATCTGTTCCAGTAAACCATTGCCTTACCAATCTACCGTCCATTGGTGCTCCCCAGCTTTCATCTGTTCCATCGGTACCGGTAGTTTTACCGGGCGAAACAGACCCATAAGCCGCAGCATACTGGGCATAAGCATCAGGCTGTATCACACCACTCCAACCGTCAGAATACCAGGTTCTGTAGCCATTGCCTCCACCATAAACATTCTGAAAATCAGGCTTTACCAAAGGTCTCTCTGAAGTAAAATTTGTATTATATTCTATACCTAAACCCTTTGTACCTGCTCCGTTTTTTGTGGTAACCAATATTACGCCATTGGCAGCTCTTGAACCATAAAGTGCCGCAGCATTTGGTCCTTTCAAAACTGAGATTTCTTTAATATTATCGGGGTTAATTTCGGATATCCCTCCACCAAATTGTTTATCAAACTGCTGTTGCATAGGTACCCCATCCACTACAATGAGAGGTTGGTTATTTCCTGACACAGAACTTGAACCCCGGATCTGAATCGTGGAGCCACTCCCTGGCCCACCGTTGGAGCTGATCCTTACCCCGGCGATTTTGCCCGAAAGACCATTGGCTACATTTGATGACCGTGATTCGGTCATACTTTCACCTTTAATCTCTTGTTGGGAAAAACCCAGTGATTTTTTCTCCCTCGAAATACCTAACGCTGTAACTACTACTTCCTGCAGGAGTTTTGAGTCAGTTTCAAGCTCAATAGTGTACTCATTAGCATTTGTAATCAAAACTTCTTTGGTATGAAAACCAATCGCACTAAAAACCAAAGATTTGTTTTCACTGCTGATTTTTAAGGAAAATTTTCCTTGGGCATCAGTAACCGCACCATTGGTAGATCCTTTAATTAAGACCGATACACCCGGCAATACACCTTCTGAGGCCGAACTTACCACTCCGGTAAGTACCCTTCCCTGGGCCAGGGCTCCCATCATTGAAGACATCAAGACAAAACTCAATAGTAGTAATTTCTTCATAATTCTCTGGTTTTTAATTTTAAAATAAATCCACCAAAACATTTTAATTCTGTTTCCCCGACCGCTCAGAGGCAAAATAAAAAATGCCCTGGTGGAAAGTCTTTTGTGAGTCAAGCCCACACACAATCAAATTGGGTAGCCAAAGGCTTTATGTCGTACTACAATTTTTAATTTTCCGCAAAAGCGAAATGAATATAAAGTGTGGAAAAAAGCTATTCATTTATTGCGGTCGGGAATGAATAACGAAGAATAAATATTGTATTATTTTAATATTTATGACCAATATTATGTTTTCAAAAAATCACATCCTAATTTTTTTGATAAAAAACATATTTTATTCATATTTTCGGTAAAAAAATATAATATTCTATTACTATTTTACAATTTATTAAAATTTTAAGCTACATTTTATGAAAATAACATACATTTTTACTAAACAAAATACGCAAGTTGAATAAACCTAATTTTCTACAAATAATCATTTTCAATTTAATTATTTCATTTTTTGAAACCTATATTTTACATTTTTTACATTTTTATACATAAAATTTAAATATTTTAAACATCATAATATTTTACACATAATATAATTTTTTATATATTTGCAGCATACTTCATTTTCAATACTAAACAACTAGCCCTTAGATTTAAAAAATTTAAGGGCTCTTTTTTTTGATGTTTTTTGTAGTATGAAAAAATGGAGGTATCTTTGAAAAATAGCCATAAAACATCCTGTGGATTTCTCTTCTCTTTTAGGACTAATAAGTGTTAGTTTTTTCTGGGTTTTAGGGATTTATTTCTTCTTTGCAGGAAGATTATCCCACTTTTATATGGGAAGCTTCTTGTTGATCCAGGGGCTGGCCAATGCCATATTGTGGTTTAATTATACCCCAGTGGTGAAATATTTCCCATTTTTTATATTTGCAGCCGTGCCTCTCAGGTTCTTATGGGGGCCGTTCTTATATTTTTTTATCAAGGCCTTTCTGGAGGATAAAGTAAAAAAAGACCTGTCCTACTTTTTACATTTTGTTCCTGCTATAGTTATATGCATTTATCTATGCAACTTGTATAAAAATATTCCTGAGGAAGACCTCATTCAAAACATTCTTAATAAAGAATGGTTATTCAAAATTAACCGAATACCCAACATCCTGATTTTCCTCCAAAACATTAGTTATATTATTTTTCTTTTGATTCACGTTTTCAGACTTCAAATTCGGCTTTCGAGGCAATACTCGAAAACAGACATCATAAAACTTAACTGGGTAGTAAATATTTTGGTTATTTTAGCGGCAGTTCATTTTTTGATACCCATTATTATCAACCAAATCGGCACTGCTTATTTCAGATATTTATTTGTGGTACACATTCCACTTCTTACCTATGTTTCCTGGCATCTGGTAAAAACCCCGGCGTTATTTAATGACCTCCCACAAGAAGAGGAAAAAAAGCAGGCAGACAATATCATAGACGAAGAAGCAAGCAAAAAGATTGTTCACATTATGGATACAGATAAGCCTTTTCTGGATACGGAATTTTCGGTAAAAAAACTTGCCGAATTAGTACATATACCTGCATACCAACTTTCTGAAATCCTCAACAAACAATTTTGTAAAAACTTTTCTGAGTTTACCAATGAATACAGAATCCAGGAAGCAAAAAAGCAACTTTTGGCACCGGAAAATCAGCATCTTACACTGGAAGGAATAGGTCAAAATTGCGGATTCAAATCAAAATCAACTTTCTTCAGCGAGTTCAAAAAAAGATGCGGAAAAACTCCATTAGAATTCAGAAAATCACAAAAAACTGAAAATTAATAGTTTAAATTTATTTTTTTACCCAAAATAGTTCAGATTTATAAATCCGAACTCCATGAAACCATGTTTATCCATCATTTTTTTTAGTTTCGCATGTTTTCGAATCTGAAGGGGATTTCATTTCAAAACTGATAGCCATGAAAGCATGGAATTTAGAGGTTTACCTTTAATGAAAAATGCTTACAAAGTTTCGATTACTTATTTTTTAATAATGGGAACATTGGAAAAAGCTCGGTCTTGCCGGGCTCTTTTTTTTCAAAATACTTTTTCGAGATAATGCTCTTTTATCCCGAACATATTTTTTAGTTTCCCTATCTCCTCCATTTTCTTCTTTTTCAGATCGGGCTTCTCACCTTTGAAGACAGCGGTTATCATAAGGTTTTTGGGAGTGTGTTCCGAAGAAATAAATTCGAAAGCTTTGACCTGGTATCCAAATGCCTCCAAAATCAGACACCGGATGAGGTCGGTGACTGACTCTGCGGTACGCTCTTCTATGATACCATATTTTGAAAACAAGCTGGCAGGATGCTCGGCATTAAACTGCTTTCTGATTTGTTTATGGCAACAAGGGGCTACCATTATGACCGAAGATTTTGCTTTGATTCCTTTAAGTATCGCATCATCGGTGGCGGTATCACAAGCATGAAGAGCCACCAAGATGTCAGTACCGGTCGCGTCAAACTGCTCAATAGACCCCTGAACAAAACATAACTTTTCAAAACCTGCCTTTTCTGCAAGATGATTGCAGAGATCAGCCATTTCCTGGCGATACTCGACGCCTGCCACTTCAGGAGAGATATCTGATTGAATAGATAGAAAATGATACATGGCAAAAGTCAGGTAGCCTTTCCCTGAACCCATGTCTGCTACTTTTACTTTACCTTTTAACCCGCTTTCCTGCACTGCCTGTCTGAAAAACTCAAGGTATTTGTTGATTTGGATAAATTTATCAGTCTTGTCTTTTCTCAAAAAACCCTCCTCTGAAAACACGCCCAGAAGCTTGAGGAATTCGACGTTTTTTTCGGGTAAAATACGATTTTTAGGGCGATTGTGAGAAGTTTCTACTTCTCTCAAGGCCTGATTCTCCTTTTTCTGGAATTTTGATTTTCCGGCAGGTGTATATTGTAAATGATAGGACGACTCCTTACAAAATAAATCTGCCTGTAAAAAACTTACCCCTAACCAACTATCTATCAAATCTATAGCCTCTTCAAAGGGATAGTTTTTGGTGATATCTTTCTGGGGATATTTGTAAACAAAACTAAGTAACTTACCCGTTTTACTCTGGAAAATTTTTATTTGAACTGATTTAAATTCAATATTTTCAGTATTTATTTTATTTTTATTACTAATTATAAGTTTTGAAATTATATTATTTTCAAAACTTTCTGAAAATATATTTAAAAAATCCTTTTTTTTCATTTTCACTTATCATTGTTTGACAGTAATGTAGAAATTACGATCTACCTCCAGCTGTTTTCCCGATATACTTTGAATCCGGGAATCTTTCGGATAAATCATTTGCTCTTTACCATCGATTTTGACTTTTAAGGGTAAATCAAAACCACTTACCACATTGGTCCACCTGTATTGATAGCCTTTTTTGGTCTTTTTTAGTTCCAATTCCGGAATTTTGGTATTCCTGAGGTATTGGTCAAAAACTTTAGAAAAATCAATTCCGGATTTTTGGGAGATATAATTTTCGATTTGCGAAGTTTCCACGGTTTGATGGTAAAATTCACTGTTTAAACCCCTTAATATTTCCCTGAATTTCTCATCATTGTTGATCGCATGCCTTATGGTATGAATCATATTGCCCCCCTTGGAATACATATCGCCTGACCCACTTTTATTCATGTTATACACGCCGATAATGGGGCGGTCATTGAGAATAGACTTGCGGGTGCCTATTACATAATCTTCGCCGGCTTGTTTACCATAGTGAAATTCGGTAAAAAGAGTCTCGCTATAATTGGTAAAACTTTCATGAATCCACATGTCGGCGATATCCTTATAAGTGATATTGTTGGCAAACCACTCATGGCCACTTTCGTGAATGATTATAAAATCCCACTTAAGCCCCCAGCCCGAGCCGGAAAGGTCTTTGCCAAGATATCCGTTTTTAAATTTATTACCGTAAGTTACCGAGCTTTGATGCTCCATTCCCAGGTAAGGCACTTCTACTAATTTATATCCGTCTTCATAAAATGGATAAGGTCCAAACCAATATTCAAAAGCCTGGAGCATACGGGAAACATCCTTAAACTGATTTTTGGCTTTTTCGAGATTCTCTTTTAATACAAAATAATCGCATGTTAAATCTCCTTTTTCTCCCTTAAAAATCTCATTAAAATGTACATAATCACCAATATTGAGATTCACACCATAATTATTTATCGGATTTCTAACCACCCATTCTGTAGTTCTTTTGCCATCATTGGTGAGGCACATTTTTTCCAATCTGCCGTTAGAAATATCCCATAAACTGTCCGGTACAGTGACGGCTATCCGCATACTATCCGGCTCATCGTACATATGATCTTTGCATGGCCACCACACACTCGCCCCTAAACCCTGACATGAAGTGGCCGCAAAAGTTTTTCCATTTGAGTCGGTATCCCAGGATAGTCCACCATCCCAGGGAGCCCGCTTTGCAATTTGGGGTTTTCCTGAATAATATACTTTTATGTCCCCGGTTTCACCAATTTTCAGACTTGGATCAGTGTTGATAAAGTAAGCATTATTACCTTTTTTCTGAAAAGTGAGCTGTTTACCATTTTGCTCTACTGACAGAATTTCCATCGGGATTTGAAGGTCTATCTGCATTACTTCACCCGTCTTTATTTTTTTATACACTATCTGATTTACCCCTTTCAAAAATTTATCGGCAGGAACTACTTCTACTTTCAAAGCATAATATTTCAAATCCCACCAATCCCTTTGAGGCGTAATACTACCTCTCAAGGTATCGTCTAAAGTGTAAGGTTTTTGGGCATTTAGACCGGGAAAATCTAAATGCATCAACAAAAAAAGAATGGGCAATATTGACTTTTTCAATTTAAATATATTTTGGTTTGTCTCTGAAATCAGAATAATTTTATGCAATATATAATTAATCCTTCAGGATTTAAAAATCAGGATAAGGTCAAAATATTCTGTTTCGTTTTTTGAGAGAAAAAAGAATATAAAAGCAAAATTTTGAAAAATTGGATTATATAAAGACTTTAAGGTATTTCCCGGGAAAACAGAAATTGTTTTATGATATTGACATGTTTTTTATGTGATTAGAATTATTATAAATAAGTAAATGCGGGTCTAATTTTGTACAAAATAAAAAGGAATGTCAAAAGGAATATATATTACGGCAGTGGAGGATCATTCGGGTAAGTCGATGATGTCGCTCGGGATGATGCAAAAATTGTTAGGCCAAATGCCCAAAGTGGGTTTTTTCAGGCCGATTGTGGAAGATGAATATGCCGACAATCACAGTAGGATAATGATCAATTTTTTTGGTCTGAAAATAAACTATGAAGATACAGTTGGCTATAGCAGGGCTAAATTGCTCTCTTTAATTAATCAGGGAAAAACTGGTGATGTCATTGATAATCTGATTGCAAAATACAAAAAAATCGAGGAACAGAATGATTTTGTATTGGTAGAAGGCACTGATTTTGTAGGTGAAGGAAGCTTGCTTGAACTAGACTTTAACATACTCATTGCCAGAAACTTAGGCCTTCCTGTAATTCTGATCGGCAATGGTGTTGGCAAGTCAAAAGATGAGCTGAAAACCCAGATGCAAATGGCTTACAACAGCTATCGGAATAAGGATGTGGAAGTTTTGGCAATCATCAACAATAAGATAAACGAAAAAAATCTTGAAATCGCCAATGAGGCCATGCGGGAATTTTTGCCAGAATCGGTGAGTATTTTCGCTGTGCCAAGGATTGGCTCGTTGCTAAACCCATCAATGAAGGAAATTGTGGACCATCTGGAAGGCAAAGTGCTTTTTGGCCACGATTATCTCGAAAACCAAGTGGGTTCTATAGGTGTTGGTGCGATGCAATTGAGGAATTATTTACCACAGATCAGGGAAGATAATTTGGTGATTACGCCTGGTGACAGAGCAGATATCATTTTAGGAGTATTGCAGGCGAATATTTCTAAAAATTACCCCAGAATTTCCGGAATTTTGCTCACTGGAGGACTACTCCCTGAAGAACCTATTATAAAATTAATTGAAGGTCTCCCCAACACCATTCCAATCGCTTCGGTTGAGGAGGGAACGTTCCAAATAGCCAATCGTGTTGGAGCGATAAAATCAAATATTTACGTTAACAGCTCACGTAAAATCAGAACTTCAATTGAGGTTTTCGAAAAATATGTTCCTATCAACCAGCTCCTGGATAAACTCATGAATTTTGAAAACAAAATTCTTACACCGAGGATGTTCCAGTATGATCTTGTGAGAAGAGCGAGCGTAAGTAAAAAAAGGATTGTTTTGCCGGAAGGTTACGACACCAGAATATTGGAGGCCGCTTCCAGATTGATTGAAAATAACCTGGTCGAAATCATATTACTGGGAGAAGAATCCAAAATCAAAGTAAAAGCTGCCGAGTCTGGAATCCAGCTAAATTTCGATAAACTAACCATTATCAATCCGGTTGAATACGTGCATTTTGATGATTATGTTAACACCATTTATGAGCTACGTAAGCACAAAAATGTAAACATGGACATTGCCCATGACCTGATGCTGGACGTGTCGTATTTTGGTACGATGATGATTTACAAAGGCCATGCCGATGGGATGGTTTCCGGAGCGGTGCATACTACACAGCATACAATAAGGCCGGCTTTACAATTTATCAAAACCAAGCCTGACGTCAATATAGTATCCTCTATCTTTTTTATGTGCCTCGAAGACCGGGTTTCTATTTTTGGAGACTGTGCCATCAATCCTAATCCCACTGCTGAAGAATTAGCCGAAATCGCAATTTCTTCGGCACAAAGTAGTCTTGCATTCGGTATTGAGCCAAAAATCGCCATGTTATCCTATTCTTCAGGCTCATCGGGGCAGGGCGAAGATGTGGATCGTGTACGTGAGGCAACTGAAATCGTAAAACGAAAAAGACCTGACTTGAAAATAGAAGGCCCGATACAATATGATGCAGCTGTGGATATGCAGGTGGGTAAAAGCAAACTACCAAACTCAGAAGTAGCCGGTCAGGCAAGTGTATTGATTTTCCCGGATCTGAATACCGGAAATAATACATACAAGGCTGTGCAGAGAGAAACCGGAGCCATTGCTATAGGACCTATGCTTCAGGGGCTCAACAAACCCGTAAATGACTTAAGCAGGGGTTGTACGGTTGACGACGTTTATAATACAGTCATAATCACCGCAATACAAGCTCAGGGAATATAAAAACAAGATTGGATTCGAATTAAATAATTAGATATGAAAAAAATACTGGTAATCAATACCGGCAGTAGCTCTCTTAAATTTTCCTTATTTGAAATGCCTTCCGAAAAGGTAGTGGCAAGTGGCATCGTGGAAAGAATCGGAATGGAAGACGCTGTTTTCAAATATAAAACTGAAAAAGAAAAAACAGAAAAAACACTTGCAATAAAAGACCATTTCGCTGCTTTGAGGTTAGTAGCCGACCAGCTTCTTGATGGCGAAAATGGGGTTCTGAATTCTCCTGATGAGATAGATGCGATTGGACACAGAGTAGTACACGGGGGTAGTTTATTCACCGACACCACCATTATTTCCGAAGAAATAAAAGCTAAAATAAAAGAACTTTTTAGCCTTGCTCCACTTCATAACCCTGCCAATTACACAGGAATCGAAGTTTCGGAGAATATTTTCCCGAAATCAAAACAAGTGGCGGTCTTTGATACGGCCTTTCATCAGTCAATCCCTGAAAAAGTGCATCGCTACGCCATTCCCAATGAACTCTATGAAAAGGACAATGTCAGACTTTACGGATTTCATGGAACAAGCCACAAGTATGTGAGTCAAAAAGCCCTCGAATATCTGGGTAAACCAAATGCCAAAATCGTAATTTTACATCTGGGCAATGGCTGTAGTGCTACTGCTGTAAATGCGGGAAAAAGTGCGGATCATTCTCTGGGATTTGGACCGGTGACCGGACTGATCATGGGCTCCAGAAGCGGCGACCTTGACCCTGCTGTTGTTTTGTATTTAATTGAAAATAAAGGATATAACTCAAAAGAAGTTAATGATATCCTTAACAAAAAAAGTGGAATGATTGGTCTCACAGGCTACAGTGACCTGCGGGAAATTGAAGCCAAATACATGGATGGGGATCTTCACTGCAAGCTTGCTTTAGAAATGAATGCCTATCGCATAAAAAAATATATAGGTGCCTATGCAGCCGCAATGAACGGTCTGGATGCTGTGGTTTTCACTGCCGGAATTGGTGAAAACAGTGAGATTATCAGAGGGATGGTATGTGAAGACATGGAATTTTTGGGTATAAATATTGATAAACATGAAAATGACCTGAGAAAACCCGGAATAAGAGAACTTCAAACACCCGAGTCCAAGGTAAAAATTCTGGTGGTACCCACCAATGAAGAACTAGAAATTGCCAGACAGGCTTTACATGTTTAAGCCAAATATTTTGAATTGTTTAAAGCCTGAATTATTTCAGGCTTTTTTTGTAAAAAGAAAAATATGTCATTTTAACAGAATAATGTTCTTTTAAAAGCCAAAATGGTTATTATTGTTCCTGAATCGCTTTTTCAATAATAGCTAAATGAAAATTATAACTTCTAAAATATTTTTTTTAATTTTTTCCTTAATTTCGATTTCGACTTTAGGTCAAACTTCCCTAACAAGTTTTCCTGAAAATCTTCAATTATTTATTCGAAATGAAAAGAATGTTTGTGAGGTAAAAATTTCAGGAAATGCGGCAAATTCTTCATTTGATTTTGTTTCCTTAAAACTCTACAAAAACGATTCTTTGCAAATGGAGGCCATCAGCTCTCCAAATGATTTCAATTTTACTATACCTATAAATTCTGAGCTTTCAGAGTATACTTTTGAACTCAATGGTATTAAAGATCAAAACAATATTCTAATCAAAAAGTCGGAAAAAATTCTCTGCGGTGATGCAATCCTGCTTTTGGGTCAGTCAAATATGTCTGCAATTTCCGGAATAGATGAATTTAACTGGAGTGAGTCAGACAAATTTATGAGAAACTTTGATTTTTTTGACTTGAGTGACACTACAGTAGCCAAATGGTATACCGGCAAAAAACCCTATGCACAAGTGGGTGCTATCGGAAATTATTTGGTGAAAAATCTGATAGATTCTGTTCACATACCATTTTTGGTTATCAATCAATCTGCAGGCGGGGCAAATATCAAGTGGTTAACTGAAAGAAATCCTACAAATCCATTTGATAAAAAATACAACTATGGAAAAATGCTTACCAAGCTAAAAAACAGCCAAATAATAGATAAAATTAAATACATGGCTTTTCTGCAAGGAGAAGCCGAAGCAGGTAACTGGTATGGAGATTGTGACGAGTATCCTGAATATTTTGACATTTTCATCAAAAATATCAGAAAGGATATCCCGGGTTTAAAAAAATTCTATGAATTCCAGATCAATATCCTTATGGTAGCAGGAATTTATAATTATAATGAAAGAGCCAGCTATTTGAGGGAATTTCAGAGGCAAACCAAAAATAAATATCCCGGATTCGTTGAAATTATTAGTACAGTCGGAACCGACTATTACGACGGAATCCATTATCAAACAGCAGGTTATATATCAAAAGCCAAGGAATTATCCCATTTAATTTTGAGAGATTTCTATGGAAAGATTCATATCGATGGTATCGAACATCCCAATGTACAATATGCCTATTATAGCGAGAAAAAAGATTCGGTTATTTTAGTATTTCAGGAGCGTCAGAAATTAAACTATCCGGTCACTTATTTCTTTGGCAATCACTACCGGTACATGCAAAACTATTTCTACATGACCATGGACGATTCCCGGCTGAAATTCAATCAGCTCAACACTCCGGTGGTGGCAGGAACTGGTGTAAATAACAGGATTATTTTAAAGTTAAATGCTCCCCATAAATTCAAATATTTAACCTATCTTCCTGCCTGTTTTTCAGACATTTACAGTGCCAATTATAACGGCCCTCATTTATTTAACCAGAATAATTTAAAAGCTTTTTCTTTCTATTGTCTGTCAGTTGAAGATTCACCTCCTAAAATCGACCAGATTCCTAAAAAACCAGAAAACCTTGTTGCGAATGGTGTAAATTCTTCTCAAATAAATATTTCCTGGCGAGATATTTCTGAAAACGAAGAATACTTTTCGCTGGAATCATCCGGTGATGCTGTCAATTTTCAGGAATTTTATAAGGGAAATAACGTTTCAACAACCGAAAAAGGACTGCCTGTCGGAAAATACAGATATTACAGGGTCAAATCCTGCAATTCAAATGGATGCAGTGAGTATTCTGAAACTATAAAAACAGCTACTTTTGATAAAATAAATTATGATTGTTTAAATTATCAATATGATGGTATTCTGAAAAACCTTCGAAAAACAATCATTGCAAAAAAAATAACTTCGGGGGCAATCCATCAAATTAGTGAATTAAAACTGGAAGCTGGTGAGGTGATTGTTTTAAATCCGGGGTTTAATTTTTCTGCCAATACTGGAAAAACTTTTGAAGCGATTATTGAAGGTTGCCGGGAAAAATAATTACCTGAGAATAATGTAGAATATCCAGTTTTTAAGGTTCAAATTTACCTTTTGAACGAAATTCCCTTAATTTTGATTTAAAATAAAAAACCTTTAAAATGATAAAGATAGCTTCGGTTGCCTTATTTGGCTCTTTAATTTCGCTTTCAGCATGTGGAAACAAGGCAATTGAGACGCCTGTAAATGAAGTAGTTTCTGACACTACCATCGCCCCTGTTGAAACCAAATCCCCAAATTCAAATTACAAACCAGCGTTTTCTGGCCAAACCAGGATTGGTGGCGTAAAAACAAAAACTGCATTTACGGTTAAAGTTTTAAGTGAAAAATTAAACTCTCCCTGGGCTATCGCTTCATTACCCGACGGCAGGATGATTATCACAGAAAAAGCTGGTACACTGAGAATTGCCACAACTTCGGGTACTTTGAGCAATAAGATTTCGGGTTTACCCAAAGTTGATGATAACGGACAAGGTGGCTTATTGGGAATAGCTGTTGACCCTGATTTTACTAAAAACAGAATGATTTACTGGGCTTTCTCTGAAAACACCGGCAACGGCAATCATACCGCTGTGGCAAAAGGTAAACTTTCGGCTGATGAATCAAAAATTGAAAATGCAACGGTGATATTCAGAGCTAATCCTACTTACAAGGGCAATCTACACTATGGTGGACGATTGATATTTGATCCAAAAGGAAATTTGGTATTAGGAACAGGAGAGAGATCTGACCTTAAAACCAGACCTATGGCCCAGGACAACACTACCACTTTAGGAAAAATAATAAAAATTTCTACCGATGGTCAGCCTGCTCCCGGAAACCCATATTTAAATGCCGGTGATCATAAAAAAGAGATTTTCTCTTATGGTCACAGAAATGTACAAGGCTTGTCGATTAACCCCGTTACGGGTGAGCTTTGGTCTAATGAATTTGGACCAAGGGGAGGTGATGAAATCAACAGGGTTGAAGCCGGCAAAAACTATGGATGGCCAACGATTACCTATGGTATTGAGTATAGTGGCAACAAAGTTGGAGACGCCATTCAGCAAAAAGAGGGTTTAGAGCAGCCTGTTTATTTTTGGGATCCTTCTGTGTCTCCAAGTGGTATGACATTCTACTCAAAAGGTCAGATTTCAGAGTGGAACAATAATCTTTTTGTAGGATGCTTAAGTGGAATGCACATTGCCCGGTTGATTATCAAAGACAATAAAGTGATCGGTGAAGAACGTCTCCTGGAGGAAGAATACCAGCGTTTCAGGGATGTACACCAGGCCAAAGACGGGGCAATTTATGCTGTAACTGACCAGGGCCGTTTATATTATATCGGAAAATGATTTTTCTGAGAGAAATCATAAACAAAAATTATTAATCCTGATTCAAATTGATTTAAATTTGCATCAGGATGCCCGGATGGTGGAATTGGTAGACACGCTATCTTCAGGTGGTAGTGCCATTGGTGTGCAGGTTCGAGTCCTGTTCCGGGTACAAAAGAGGCTCATCGGTTTGATGAGCCTCTTTTGTATTAATTTCCTGCGATTGGCGAGCCGAAAATCCCGACGGCCATTTCTACCCAAACTAAAACCAATACCAACAAAAGCAACACGATTGCAATAATCTTAAAATTGGAATTCTTTACCTTTCTTATAGCTGTTTCTACCAGGAATCCAAAGAACATCAGTAAAATCCCAGCCACCAAAAAATCAGATCCGGTCCAATTTACTTCTGAGGTAAACTGCATGGCCACCAAAGGCAAAGCAAGAATAAAGGCAATCACAGCAATAATAACTTTCAGGCTTTTCGTAATAGAAATCATAATTTTGTTATTTAAAAGTACTTTTTATTACAAAGTAAAATTATAACTATTGATTAGTCAAATTTTTTTCACAAAATTTTCTTAAAAATCAGAAAAAACGATACTGTTAATATGAATGAAGGATGAATAATTCTGAATAATAATTGTTTCAGAATCTCATTTGAGAGCTCAATTTTAATGAATAAATCCAAAAATATATACCCGGGTTAAAAACACTTTCCTGATGAACAACTGAGAAACCTGCTCCAATAAAATTACGATTATTGAACAATTTGAAATTATTACTGATATCAAATTTTTGAGATTTGAGATTAATAACCGGCTGATAGGCACTGTCAAATCCAAAACGGTTGATTTCGGGAGAAAATCCAAAACCACCGGAAACTGCAAAAAACTGGTCGGCGTTGGCTCTGTATTTTCGGTAGGTTATCGTCGAGGATTTACTCCAGCCTTCATCACTTTTGATAAGATATGGCACGGCAAAAATGTATGAGCTCCCAAAATACTTTCCGATTGAACCGGTGTAAATATTTGTAAATTGGTCTCCAAACTTCAATGCTCTCATCCCTAAGGAAACTTCAAAAGCTCGCGGGAGTGATTTGTAAAGCTGAGCTCCAAATCTCCATGAAGGAAAAATAGAAGAAGCCGAATAGCCCAAATTTAAATAGCCATACAATCCTTCTCTGATTGAAGGATAGGCATCCATTTCAAACTGCGAACCATATTCACCAAATTTTCGGTTGAGATTATACCTTGCAATGATGCTCCCTTTGGTGGTTTCTTTGCCATACTGCACTGAATAATAATACATTGGCTCATAGATTTCACTATAAGAATCTATCGAAACGATTACCCCAACTGAATTGGTCGCAAGATCAGTTTTAATTTTTTCGGCGAAATCCAAAACCTCTTTATTTCCGGGATATTTATGCAAAAAAGTTTGCAGCGTTTGATTGGCTTTCTGGATTTCCCCATTGTTTTTTTGGGCTGTTGCTTTCAAAATTATGATTTCCGGGGCATCAGGGAATACCTTTTCCATGGCATCATTGGCCAAATTAATTGCCGCAGAAGGTTGGTCGGCATATATCTCATTTTTAATGTATGAAATCCAAAATTCTTTATTTTGGGGTTCTCTTCCAATCAGGAATTCGAGCTCGGTTTTTGCGAGTTTATATTTACCTTCCCAACTATAAACAGACGACAAAAAATGCCTGACATCCAGATAATTGGGATATTTTTCAATTACTTTTTTTAACATAACGATTGCCTCCTCTCTTTTGCCATCAAAAGCCAACTTACGGGAACTAGCAAAAACAGAATCAGGATCAAAGCTCTCTTCCTGAGCGAAAACCCCAGAAAAAGCAAAGATAAAAAGTGTCAATATTTTTAAAAACGCTTTCATGTTAACTATTAAATCTGTTTAACGCTATCCTCAGCTCTTCCAAAAACTGAGCATCACCTACTTTTCCATTTTGAGCTTTTTGGAACAATGCTCTGGCTTTGGCCGGCTGTGATGACCACCAATATACATCCATCAGGGCACGGTATGAATCTGTGTAGCCCGGGCTCCTTTCTATGATGGTTTTCAATTCTTCTTCTGCTTTATCATATTTACCCATCCATCCAAGGACTCGGCCCCTTAAAGTATGACAATCAAAATTGTTAGGACTATCTTTAATTACATAATCACAGATGGCGATTGCTTCATTGTACTGCTTTTTAAATGCTAGATCGCGGGCTACAAGATATGGATCAGCGGCTTTACTTCCGACTAAATATTTTTTAACTATTTCCAAATCAGCCTTTGACAAACCGGTCAGAGCTGTTTTGTTTTGCACGATTCCGGGTGGTATGATTTTATTGTTTTTGGTTACATAATCATTAACCTGCTGAAAATAGGAAAACTTCGAAATCGCAACCCGCGTAGCCTCAGTTTCGCCGGTTTCCTCAATACTTAAATTATCACCTAACTTATAAACTGCATTTTCTGACACAAAATAATCTCCTGTAATATAATCTTTTATGGTTCCTTTAAACCTTGTAAACGGGATGTCTTTATTGTTACTAAAAGTGATTGAACTACTCAGTCCATTGCCCAGCCAATGCACTTTTTCCGGCATTTTAAAATCGTATTTTTTAGATATCATAGCCAATATTGAAGGCATAATATCAAAATGTGAACTAATACCCTTGAAAGTCTGTGGTCTGGAAATGAGCGGACTATATACTATCAGCGGAACATGAAACCGGCAAATCTCATTCTTTTGTTTCACAGGAATAAGGCGGTGATCACCCGTAATAAGGAAAATTGTGTTTTGGAAATCAGGGTTAGATTTGTATTGGTTGATAAAATTCCGGATACAATTATCGGTATATAAAAGTGCCGCAAAAACGTCTTTACTATTTTGCATTTCTTTCAATTTTTCATCAGAAAAATTGCCCTGCTTCAATACCTGTTCTGCTTTTCTTAAATAAACATCCTTGTTGTCAAAAACGAAAGGCTCATGGTTGCTTATTGTTAAAATCATATCGAAACGAGGCTTTGAGACGGGTTTTATCTCGGTCAAAGCTTTTCTGAAAATCTCCGAATCGGGGTATCCCCATGAAAATCCACTCTCAGCAGCTACTTTACTATACCCAGGGCCATAGTTATTCTCATCCGTAATTTTTTCCATACCCTCATGGTTCAGATATTTGAGTTTACGGTCAAAATCAGCATTTCCTCCTTCAAAATAAGAAGTTTGATAACCGGCTTTTTTAAGTTCGGATATTAAGGATATGTGGTCAGGTAAGGTCTCTAAATCCAGAAATCCCATTTTCCCAAATGGAAGAGAACCCAAAATCGAAGGCAAAGCCCCGAACGAACGCCCGGCGTTACTCATGAAATTTGTCCAGGTAAGACTTTTCTGTGACAAGGAATCGAGAAAAGGCGTAAATCCGGGATATTCGGCTTCAGGCCCCGAAAAATCCCTGCCAAGTCCTTCCACCAAAATCAAAACTATATTGGGTTTTTGAGTTCCCAGATTCATATTGTTTCCTAAAACATCATCTGAGACCTTATTGATTTTATACAATGGGTAAGGATTTTCGACTTCCCATTTCTTTGAATCTGCTTTTTTCCCGGTAAAAAAATAGCCTATAGATTCCTTAATAAAAAAAGTGAGATCAGTATGGTAGGTTTTTGAATAAAAGGCATTAAAAACTGAAAATAAAGCAGAAAATATCAATAACATTAAAGCCAGAGTGGCTGTTCTATTTTTGATTGTTATTACAAAAAATGAAAAAACATAAGCAAATATGAGCACGAATGGCGGCACAATTACCATGAGATTCAAATGTGTTGAATTCTGCACGATCATCACAATTTCCTCGTAGGAATACCCAAAAAAATCGCTGCCCAATCTCACTTTCGATACCAAATGATAAGCGTTGAGCATCATCTCCACCAATATCAAAATCAAGCCGAAAACTACCATAAATATTTTGGTAGCATTCCGTGAAGCTAAAACAATCAAAAAATAAAAGGGTGTCCCCAAAACTGCCCATCCTGAGGCAATTGCGAAGTTTAGTGGTATAGTCTTAATAACTTCAGAAATACTTATTCCTCCAATGTAAAATAATTGAGAAAAAATACCGGAGACAGATAAAAATATGCCTGTTAGGATGCAAAATTTTATCAAATATCTGAAATGATAGCTTTTATGTATATCGAAAAACATGGCCTGGCTTTTAGTAATGCTACTATCTACATGGCAATTGTCTCAATATTTATACCAAGAAAATATTTGATAGATTTGAGATAAAATTAAACCAGATTTTCGGATAAACTTTAAAAAAAATGTTACTTTCAGAAAATTACACTCTATCAATAAATAACTAAAAATCAATCACTTAACTCCCAAAAAATGTTACGCAACCCTTTAAAGCATATTTTGTAGCCTTTGGATAAGTTTTTTGTAAAATTTTATATTTCATTCCATTAACCCCAAAAAAACGTTAAAAAAGACTCAAAATAATCAGAAATTTAACAGCTTCAGCCTTTTTTTGACTCCTCAATCAAATGATTTACCGCTCTGGCTGTCAATGCCATATAGGTAAGTGATGGGTTTTGGCAAGGCGAAGAAGGCAGACAAGCTCCGTCAGTCACAATTACATTTTTACAATCGTGAATCTGATTCCATTTATTCAAAATAGATTCTTTGGGGTCATTTCCCATACGGGCTGAGCCATATTCATGAATGGTTTTTCCGGGGATAGGGTCTTCATTGTAAGTGCCAACATGTTTCATTCCGGCTGACTCCAGCAATTCTTTGGCTTTCTCGGCGGCGTCAATCCGCATTTTACGGGTATTCTCATCAAATTTTACGTCTATTTCAATCTTTGGAATACCTAACGGATCTTTTTCGGTCTTGCTTAATGTCATTTTGTTATCCTTGTTGGGCAGAGATTCACAAATAGCCCAGAATCCAACTTCCCATGGACCGGCCTCAGACAAGCTTTTTTTGAAGTCAAGACCTATTCCATCCTGACCAAATCCTTTTTTCCAGGTTTTCCTTTCTGAAAAACATTCATAGGCGTAACCTCTCAAAAAATCTTGTTTATCCTCTCCCACATTTCTGAATCTGGGAATATACATGGGATTGGGTTTTTGCCCAAAAGAATAATGGTCAGCCGCAAACTCTGCAATTCCAAAAGCTCCTGTACTATCAGAATGGTCATTGAGATAATGACCCAAAACACCATTGGTATTTCCTAACCCATCGGGAAAATCACTACTGGTTGAATTGAGCAAAATGGCGGTAGAAGCAACGGCAGAAGCATTTATAGAAATCAATTTACCATAAAACTCTGTTGATTCTTTGGTTTGAGTATCCACAATTCTTACGCCCTTTGCGGTTCTGCTAGAAGAATCAAAAATGACACTTTCTACCGCTGAATGTGGCCTGATCGTAAGGTTACCTGTAGCCAAAGCAGCAGGAATAGCCCCTGAATTGGAACTATAATATCCGCCATAAGGGCAACCTCTACGGCATTGGTTTCTCGCCTGACAAGGCCCTCGCCCGTTATGTGCCTGCGTGAGTACCGCTGCACGGGCTTGTATGTATTTTATATTTTTATATTGAGACTCGATTCTTTTTTTCACCTCTTTCTCCACAAAATTCATCTCAAATGGAGGCATCAATATCTGATCAGGCAAACTCGGCAGCTCGCAGTTTTCGCCACTTAGGCCCACAAATCTTTCTACATAATCATACCAGGGTTTAATATCGGCATATCTGATGGGCCAGTCGTTGCCATGTCCGTCTTTGAGGTTGGCTTCAAAGTCTAATTCACTGTATCTGTAGCAATTACGGTTCCAGAGCAGGGACTTCCCTCCTACCTGGTTGCCCCTGAACCAGTAAAATGGATTTTTCTGAATATAAGGCCAATTCGTATCTTTTACATAAAGCTTGTGGTTGTCCCGTCCAAACTCCCATGCCTTTTGTTGTATGGGGTAATCTTCCAACTCTTTGACAGTAAGCTCGTTGTTATAATCCAATTCCCATGGAGCTGAAAGAGCGTTGGGGTAATTGGGATGTATCATTTCATTGCCTCTTTCGAGAAGTAAAGTTTTCAAGCCTTTTTCACAAAATTCTTTGGCTGCCCATCCACCTGAAATACCCGAACCCACCACTATGGCATCGTAGGTATGTTGTTCTGTTCCTTTGCTCATAGTTTTATCAATTTATCCACATTTTACCCAATTCTTTTTTTGAAATATCTGCCCGGTAATTTCCAGGCACTGCCACATATTGAAAACTCTGCCTTATTGCCTTCTCATTCATAAAATACCCTTTCAACACCATCACTTTCAAGCCTTTAATAAATTGCCGATGTTCCCCTTTTTCATCTTTTTCCATCTGAGCAGTCAAGACTTTGGAAGTCTTAATAAAGCTTATTTTTAAGTTTTGTAAATGGGTCAGATATCCAGCAAACATTTTTTCAAATAATTTTTGGTTTTCTGGCGAAACAACATTTTTCAGATACATGTCCACAAAATGTGGAACACCGGCGTCGATTGCTCCAGGTGTTTCTGATTTCGGGATTATGGTTTGGCAAAGAATTTCCAGTGCTTTGAATTGTGTTTTTTCGAAGAAATAATCAGAATTACCCTTTAAAAATACTTTAGAAAAACCTTCCCCGGGCAAAGCAGCCACAAAACCAGTTTGCAGCAGTATTTCGATATACTTTCGGCGTGTCATAGTGATTGAATAGTTTAATTAATTTTTACAAATATCTGATATTTAAATCAATACGTATCCTTCAAATGCATAACTTTTACATCTTTTTCAGAAAACGATATGCCAGATTTTACTTTAATAAGCCTTTTTTCACCGGGCAATAAATCGAAATAGTTGTCGCTAAAAGCATTTATAGCATTCGGAATAGACAGCCAAACATATCTGGCGAGCTTGTCGGTACTGATTTCCAGAGTATTGGCATCTATTTTCTTTAGGGCTATTTTCGGAGATGGCAATTTCTGATTTTTAGGATTAGTAAAAAAGAAAGTATTTATTGCCAAAGTTTTACCACCCAACGTCAAACTAACTTCAATCAAGGTTTTTTCGGCATCAAATTTTGAAACCAAAGCTTTCCAGTCAAAGGTTTTCACCACAGCACTGCTATTGGAAGGTATTTTTATGTTTTGAGTAGTTTGTTCCAATTTCTTTCCTTCAAAATCCTTGAAATCAACCTTCATTATGGCATTAATCACCTTATTGTCGTCTGAAATTGCATATATTTTCAGATCATTTCCTTCTTTGAAAACCGATACCATTTGGGGTTCAAAGGCCTTTTTGGCCATATATTGCTGGGCTTTCCATCTTCCATAATAGTCCATACTGCTCCAACTTGCCACCGGCCAGCAGTCGTCAATTTGCCAGAATAAAGTCCCCATACAATAAGGCATGGCACGCCGATGGGCCTCTATCGCCATCCTGATTCCCTCAGCCTGAAGCACTTGACCTACATAAAGAAAGTCTTCAAATTTTTGGGGCACAATAAACCTGTCTTTCATGTAATAAGTTATCGTTCCATTGCCAATGGAAGACCGTTGGTGGGCTTTCATCACTTCAGATTCAATATTGTAATCTTCAGGAAGAGCATACGTTTTTACGGTTTCCAATTCGGGAAATGACTGAAAACCATATTCACTCATAAAAGGGAAAACGTTGTCATTATAGCCTTCAAAGGGTACTTTTCCCCACCAAACACCCCAATAGTGCTGGTCGCCCCGGGCTTTATCAACGCTGTTGGTCATGTCATAATTTTTGCCGTTGGGACTGCTGGACCAATAGAATTTTTCGGAATCGTTGGCAAAAACGGCTGCGGGCAAAATCTGATGATAAATATCCTGATACATGTAATAGAACTCCAGTGAATCTTTTTTGGAAGGAAAAACGGGGGCTTTTTCACCCCAAAAACCTCCTGTCATAAAGCCAATGATTTCGTTGTTACCACACCAAAGTGCCATTGAAGGGTGATTTCTGAGTCTTTTTACCTGATATTCAGCTTCTTTGGCAATAGACTTTTTCAATTCTACCAATGGAGGGTGCATGGCACAGGCAAACATAAAATCCTGCCAAACCAAAATGCCTTTCTCATCGCACAGATCATAAAAAACATCATTTTCATAAATCCCTCCACCCCACACTCTCAGCATATTCATATGGCTTTCTGCCACGGTATTTATCACATGAGCATATCGTTCGGTGGTGACTCTTGGAAGAAAATTATCCTGAGGAATGTAGTTGGCTCCCTTCATAAATACCGGCTTGCCATTTACTTTAAAATAGAAAGATTGCCCCTGTTTGCCATTTTCCTGCACCACTTCAATCGTCCTGAAACCCTTTTTGATTGACTTAATATCAATAATTTCATTTCCATTTTTCAGCAACACTTTAAAATCATATAGTTTCTGTTTTCCCATTTCGTTGGGCCACCATAGCTCCACATTTTTCATATCAAAACGGAGATTAACCTGATTTTGACCTTTGGTCAGCAAAACTTCCTTTTTCAAAATTGGCTTGTTTTCTGCCCAAATTTCTACCGTGGAATTCATTTTAGCTGCGGTATTCAGGGTAAGCTGCATTTCATTTTCTGCCTGTTGATTTTTTAATGACAATTGTTTCAAAAACATATCTTCAATTTTCATGTCATTCCAGGCTGTTAAATACACCGATTTCCATATTCCTGAAGTCACAAACCTGGGACCCCAATCCCAGCCAAAATGATAACCGGCTTTACGTGAATAGGTCGAAACTTTGACATCGGCCTGATCATTGGAGCTTACCGGGATCACATAGCCCAAAGATTTGTACGCCGGCATTAAAGTATTAATGGGGGACTTGAAATATACACGCAGCGTATTTTCACCTGATTTTAAAAATTGCTTAATTTCTGCTTTCCAGGCAAGGAACATGTTGTCGGCTGTGAGTACTTTTTGATCGTTAATAAAAACATCTGCATAGGTATCAAGCCCTTCAAATTCGATTTCGATATTTTGTTTTTTTAGAAAATCTTCGGTCACAGAGAATGTCGTTTGGTATTCCCAGTCTTCTTTATCAATCCATTGCAGGTCTTTTTCATTGGTTCTGAAAAAAGGCTCATCTATTTTCTTGTTGGCCAGTAAATCGGTATGAACGGTACCTGGTACTGTAGCCGGAAGCCAGACATTCTCTCCTGATTTTTTAAATTTCCAGTCGTTTTTATCCAAAATTATTTTTTGGGCAAAAACATTGAGAGACAATATAAAAGTGATTAAAAACGAAGAGAATTTTAGTCCAAAAACTTTTGGATATTTTCGAAATGAAGCAGTCATTGTTGTTTATTTTTTGCAATTCAAATCTCTTTTTTTTATTACTAGCAAAAAAATACTTTAGTCATAATAAAGTGACTTATTCGAGGATTTTAAACAATTTAATAAAACATTATGTCCATTTTTATTAATTATTCAGACATTTTCAAGATTTATGATGTCCAAAAAAAAGCCTTTATCATCGAATAAAAATACAGATACGTCAAAAAACACAATTATTGAAGTAATTTTTCAGTAATTTTCGGGCAGAATAAATAATCAAACCTTAAATATCAGAATGAAAAGAAGTAATTTCTACAAAATTGGTCTGCTCGCACTATTTGTCTCTCTGAATCTTACAGTTTTTGCTCAAAAAAAATGGGGTGGCATGACGCTTTACACCGTTAGAAATGAGATGGGTAAAGACCCTAAAGCCACGTTGAAGGCTGTTGCAGACATGGGCTACAAATACATTGAAGCCGTGGACTACAACAAAGGGAAGTTTTATGGAATGACACCCCTAGAGTTTAAAGCCTACGCCAAAAGTCTGGGACTTAAGCCTATCAGTGTTCATATGGGCATGATGACCACCAGCAATGCCGACCAACTTATAGCTGATGTTAAAACAGCCGGTTTTAAGTATTTTGTGGCACCTGTGCCTCCTATGGGGATGTTTAAGTTTGACCCAAAGACCCGCTCCCTATCCATGACGCAGGACCTGGACCGATTGGTTGGAGTACTTGACACTATTGCCAGAAAAGTAGATGCCGCAGGATTAAAATTTTTATACCACAACCATGCTTTTGAATTTGAGAAAAACGCAAATGGCATAGTTCCGATTGATTATATGCTTGAAAAACTGGATCCTAAATATGTGAATTTTCAGATGGATTTATACTGGGTTACCAAAGCGGGAGTTGACCCTGTAAGCTATTTCCAAAAGAATCCCGGCAGGTTTAAGATTTGGCATGTAAAAGACATGGACACAGAGGGGCGTTTTGCACCTGTGGGAAAAGGAACTATTGATTTTGGCAGAATTCTGAAAAATGCCAAACTCTCCGGCATGAAATATTATATTGTTGAACAAGACATGGTCTTTGATGGCATGGAACCTATGGAGGCCATCAGATTAAGCCGGGAAGGATTGATAAAGTTTGGCTTTAAGTAAGATATATTTATCCTAAATACAAAAACAGTGTTCAGCAATGGATACTGTTTTTTTTATTTTTTCAGTTTCAATTTAAGGATTAAAGTTCTTTGTCTGCCGGTATTAAAATTATCATCACTTACCATATACAAAATCTTTTCAACGGCCTCGTTTTCACCCCAGGTCATACCTTCCATGTTGTCGGGCTTAAGGCTTTTTTGTCCTTCCAGAAACAGGTTATTGATGGTAAAATCAAAAAGCTCATCTTTAATGAAAACATTCCCTGATTCAGGCAGTGAAGCAGAATAAAGCTTTATGGTATTTTGCCTGCCATCAAAACACCTTTCCAAGACCAAAAGCCGGTCATTGTCAAGCGGAAGAATCTCCGAAATACCATTTCCCAGATTGGCATTGGCGTTTTTATCGGGATTCAAACAGGATTTTGGATCAAAGGGATAGAGAAAACTCGATTTTTGGTCGGAATTGTAATTATTTTTTGCAGTATCAAAAGGTAATTTGAAAAATGGAACCATCCCTTGAAAAGAAGACTCAAATGCAAACCACAGATTATTTTTCCCATCAAAACACAGGCTTTCGATACCGCGATTGTCAGAAGTAAACTCAGAATTATTCATCGAATATGATAGCAATTGATTGAGTTGATTATTTTCATCTAAAAATCCTACTCCGGTAGAATCATCCCTTTCGAAAGTATAGAAAATCCTCCTGCTTAATGTATCAAATCTGATAGATTCAGCATTTTTTAGGTCAAAAAATTTAAAGGATTGTGAAATTTTTCCCAGGGTATCCATCCTGAAAAAATAAGAGTTTTCGGTGGGGTCGGTTTTAAAAGCCCTGTCCGAAACAAAATAATAGCTTTGCCCGAAATATTCGAACCCGGAAATGCCTCCAAACTGAACATCTTCAGATATTCCTGACTGAGCTTTACCCGGCCACATGAACACCGAATCAACCCCAACGAACTCAAAATGAGCAGCTTTTTGTCCAAAAACTTCAGTTGTAAAAATTAAAAAAAATAGAAAAACTCTTTTCATATTAAAAAATGCACACCCTGCTTTTTGGGACAGGGTGTGCGATTTATCTGTAAAGTATGAATAATGCTACTGCAAGATTAATTATTGAACTAAAATCAAAGCACAGTCAATTTTGAAATGATTCCTTTGCTGGTGGTTTTATTTTTCACTCCGGGTTGTCCACCGCCAATCGAAATCATCAAATCGCCTGAGGGCTGTATTTCTTCTCCCATTTCAGAAATTATTGATAAATCCTGAGCCGTCAATTCCATTTTAAGAACTTTGGTCTCGCCAGGTTGTAAACTTACTCTCTGGAATCCTTTCAAGGCACGAATCGGAGCCTTTACATTTGTGTTTTTATGCGAAACATACAATTGCACTACTTCTTCTCCGGACATTTTACCGGTATTTTTCACACTCACTTCAACGGTTACAGGCATACCTTTAGTAATTGTTTTGGGTAAAACCAAATTACTGTATTTGAAAGTAGTATAACTCAAACCAAAACCGAAGGGGTACAATGCCTGCCCTTTAAAATATCTGTAGGTACGGTTTTCCATAGAATAATCCATAAAGTCAGGCAAATCGGAATCTGACTTGTAAAAGGTTACAGGCAATCTACCAGAAGGATTATAGTCACCAAAAAGAATATCTGCCACCGCAGTGCCAGCACTTTCACCTCCATACCAGGCATTTAAGATTGCTGAAGCATTTTCCTCTTCCCAGGGGATAGCAACCGCCGAGCCACTCATCATGACAAAAACCAAGGGTTTACCTGTATTTTTCAGGCTTTTCATAAGGTCTGTCTGAACCTTTGGCAACATAATACTGGTACGGTCACCTCCGTTGAAACCGGGGAGATTTACGGGCATCTCCTCACCTTCCAATGCCGGAGATATCCCCCCCACAAAAATTATCGCATCAGCATCTTTTACTTTTTCATTAAGTTGAACCAGATTGGTTTTTTCATAATTTCCTGCAAAAAACTTAATCAAAGAGTTTCCTTCCAGTTGTTTAAACTCCACGATGATTTCATACTTCCTGCCTTTTACCACAGGCAACTTAATGTGTCTGGCACCCCAGCGGTTTCTTTCCCAGGCATTGATTACCACTTTACGGTCAATCATAACCCGATAATAATCATCCCCCTGAGCTTCAAAATTAAGGGTATCGGTATTTTCTGCAACAAAATAGGTAACATATCGGGCAGAAAAATAATCCTTATTGACACCTTCTCCAGGACTTTTTCCATCTGTCCAGTAATTGTTAATTCCTTCCTCTCTCCGACTGATAATTGGCGTTCCCCCCAATGAATCATTGTTGTAATATTCGGCCAAAACCCCCTTTTGATTGTCATACATAAAATTTAGCCTTGCATTAGGAATAAAAAGGGTATCATTGGTATAATTAATGGCCTTGTCAAACACTACTTCGACGTTTGGACCAAGTTTGTTTTTTATACCCTCCAAAACCGTGGTTAATTTTGAAGGCAGACCATTATAGTTACCCAATATAGCAATTCCATTGTCAGCATTAGGACCCAGAACAGCCACTTTTTTGATCGTTTTTTTGAGCGGCAAGGTATTTTTTGCATTTTTCAAAAGTACCATTGATTGCCGGGCAAGCTCAAGCGAAAGTGCTTTATGTTCAGGCAATTCAAGTGCCGTTTCAGGGATTTTAGAATAAGGAACCACCTCCGGGCTATCAAACATCCCTAGTCTGTATCGGGTTCTGAACAAATGTTTTACCGATTCATCAATTTGTTTTTCAGAAATAATTCCTGATTTCACACCGTCCACCAAAGAATGAAACGCATTGTTGCCACATTCGAGATCAGTTCCATGAATCACTGCATCCACTGCTGCTGCGGTAGCATCTTTATGGGTTTTGTGAAAACGGAAAAAATCTTCAATGCCCCAGCAATCACTGGTGACATATCCATTAAATTTCCATTGATTTTTCAGAATATCGGTCATAAGCTGGTCATTGCCACAACATGGCTGATTGTCAACTCTGTTATAGGCACACATTACACCTTCTACTTTTGACTTGGTTACCAATTCTTTAAATGCCGGCAAATAAGTATCCCAGAGATCGTATTTTGATGGATAAAAATTGTCCACATGTCTGCTTGGTTCAGGTCCCGAATGCACAGCAAAATGCTTGGCACAAGCCGCAGCGAGCAGATAGTCGGGGTTGTCACCCTGTAATCCCGCCACAATAGCACTTCCGATAGTTTTGGTCAGTAAGGGATCTTCTCCATAGGTTTCCTGTCCTCTTCCCCACCGGGGATCGCGGAATATGTTAATATTGGGTGTCCAGAAAGTTAAGCCCGAATACCTTTGATTGTTTCTGCCTTCCCGGAGCGACCTGTAATACACCGCACGTGCCTCTACACCCGAATAATTGCCCATTTTTTTGATCCCGGGAGCATTCCAGGTGGCTGCCATGGCGATAGCCTGAGGATAAACCGTAACACTGTAAGGAGTCCTTGCCACACCATGGAGGGTTTCTGACCACCAGTCATAGGCCGGAATACCCAACCTTGGCAATGCGGGTGCTGAGTGTATCATTTGTCTCACTTTTTCATCGAGTGTCAAGCGGCTAACCAGGTCTTCGATTCTTTGCTCACGGGGGAGTTTGGAATCCCACATAGGAAAGGATTTATAATCTTGTGCAACAGAAACAGTAGAATAAAAAACAGTTATAAATAAAAAGTAAAACGCTTTTTGTTTAAGGATGAGATGGTAAATTCCTGAAAATGGAGTCTTCATTTTGGAAAAATATTTATATTTTAGAATAAATGATTACCATTACACGGGGCAACAGTACAAGTATCCAAAATTAACCATAAATACTGCAGGATTCAGGAAAAAACACCATTTTTTTAGTCTTGCTTTTTGTCTGGATTTCTTTTAAAAATTTCAATTTGGGAATTGAAACAAGCGTCAGTTTTTGCAAAAGACTGAAAATAGCTAAGTTATATGATATATAAAACTTATTTTTTCGAAATTAAAAGTCAAAATATCAGCTTAAATTCCAGATAATTTAGGTATAAAAGACATCAAAATTCTCCAATAAAATTATTATTAACATTTCTAATCAAGATATTACCTTTGGGTATATTTATTGCTAATTTTATTCTGATATTACTTCAAAGTTCAGTATCATTCAAAATTCCTATTTTTAAGTTCGGATTTTGATTCAAACGGAAAACTAGTCATTGAAAAAAGCCATCTACATAATATTTGGAATATTAGTTATTGCCGACATCCTATTTGAATTTTTCAAAATAGGAGTACCCCATTTTTTGGTAAAAAATTTCATCCCCTTTTTCCTGATCATGATATTGACTTATTATCGTGAGCTAAAATTTACCAAAAGCGACTATTGGGTCATTTTATCCTATATTTTGTTGCTGGCTGGCTTGAATCTGGGTTATTATTTTTTCAAAGAAAAGTATTATTTGCCATTAGTAATGGTAGTTTATTTTCTGGAGATACAACTTCAGATCAAAGTCTTGAAAAATTATTCCAACGTAATTCTTTCCTCGTTCAAACAAGATTTTCTTAAACTACTGATAATCTTAACCTTAGGCTTGTTTATTATCGTTTTGATTTTTCCGGAATTATCATTTATTAACCAGGCATTGTTGTTTGCGACTATCCTTCAACATGCATTTTTTATTTCTATCGTTTTTCAAAACAAAAGATTTAGTAAGGAAATTTCGATAAGTTTGTGGCTTTTGATTTTATCCGATTTATACTCTTTAGGGCATTTGCTATTTTTCAGAAACCCCTTTGACTATGCTTTGACAATGGTTCCTGTTTACTTTTCAAAATTCTTCTTTCTGATTGGCTATCTTAAGCTTAAAAAACTGATAACCAACGAAAAATAAATTATTCCTTTGTTTATTTTTTGATTATCCTTTGAAATTGAAAATAAAAAATTGCTACAAAAGCCCGAAATATCCTGAATAATCAATCAAAATTTATATTTTTGGCCTGACTCATCATCAAAACATTACAATAGCCATTGAATAAAAACAATACCATAATATTCTTCATGCTCGTTGCGGCCGACCTTTTCTTTCAATTCTTTGGATTCAATATTCTACTTTTAATAGCCAAAAATAGCATTCCGGTTTTCCTGATTTATACCTTAATCAAGTCTAAAAACCATACTTTCGATTTTTCTGACAGGCTTTTATTAGTTGCATTTATACTTTTAATAGCCGGACTAAACTTTAGTTATTTCTTTTATGAAAAATCTATTTATTTACCGGGAATAACCATTATTTATTTTTTCGAAATACAAATCCATATCTATTTGGTTTTAAGTATTTTAAAAAAACAGAAAAATCAGGAAACAAAGATTCTGACTAAAACCTTTATTATCTTTTCGCTGGGTTTATTTTTTATAATTGTGTTCTTCCCGCTTTTTTCGTTCCCGGTTCAGATTTTGTTTTTTATCAGGGTCTTTCAATATGCCTATTTTATTTCAATCGTATTTGGGAATAAACGTGTAAATACGCACATCTCACTGAGTCTTTGGTTCATCATTCAGTCCAACATTTCGCTTCTGGTTGATATGGTGATTTGGCATTATAATTTTGAATATGCTTTCATAATGCTGTTTTTTTATACCTCTAAATATTTTTACTTGAGTGGTTATTTGAAAATGAGAGAAATATAATCTGTTTTTTATCAGAGATTAAACCATATTCTGGCAAAGATTTTGCGAATAACTTTACATGAATGCTACCAAACACATTTTTATTATCTCCCTCTTTTTTATTTGCTATCTGCAGACCACGGGACAAAGCATAAATGACTTTTCTCCAATGGAAAATAAAACACTATTAAGTTTAGAGAAGCAAAAAAGAATTGAAAAAAAATACGAATTAAGCCAACAGAATTTATCCCCAAATAAAAAAACCAAAGCAGATAATTTATTTGAAAAAAGAAAAAACAATATTATAACCGATCTAAAAGAAGAAAAATTAGTTCTCGGTACTCCATACAATGCTATTTTGGAAAAAGTATTTGAAAGGATAAAACAAAAAAACTCTGAATACGATTTTTCAAATATTGATATTATTTTGGGCAAAAGTAGTATCCCAAATGCCTACTCTATCGGTGAAGGTACTATAGTTGTAAATGTTGGCTTACTTGCTTTTCTTGAAAACGAAAGCCAGCTTGCATTTGTAATTTGTCACGAAATAGCACATTATTTCCTTAATCATGGTGATATTGAACTTTTGAAACTTACAAATGAACTTAATGAATTGAGGACAGGGCTTAAAGAAGTCAATTCTGCTTCATTCAAAAAGAATCAACAAAGAATCAATATCATTTTGAATTATCATTACCGCAAAATGAGTCAATCAAGGCAAAATGAATTTTCTGCAGACTCTTTGGGCTACATTTTGCTCGATCACACTGATTTTAACCATTTTGCTTCAAAAAATTGCTTGATAAATTTGCAAAGAATCGAATCATGGGACTCAACTATCACGCTTAATTTTCACAAGGTCTTCGATTCTAATCAGTTTAAATTCAATGATAATTTGCTAAAAAAAAATATTACTGGTTTTGGATTTAAGACTAAAATGGATGACAAAACCAATACAGACAGTTTGAGTTCACATCCCGATTTTGATTTAAGGATCAAAAAGCTAGAAAAAGACTTTTTATTTGCAAAAAATATTTCTACTAGAGAAAAAAATGAAGATTTCTTGGAGGATCTCAATGAAAAAGTAGAATTTGAAGTAATTGATATTTTGTTTAAAAATAAAGACTTTCCGGCTTCAATAAATAATACCTTAAAACTTTTAAATAAATATCCTGAGAATGTTTACCTTAATAAAATTTTGATTCAGACATTGGCATACATTTACAGTGATAAGGTTAATCATGAATTTAACGATGATCTTGGCAAGTATTACTCGAAAAAAGACCCCAATTTAGAAGCCATTATAAACCTACTCAAAAATGCAAATTTGATCGATTTGATTAACATGATGGACTCATTTATCCAAAGAGATTTTGAAAAATCACCAAATAGAGAAGACAAACTTCTTGGGATGTACCTTTTGAGCAATATGACCAAAAACGGTACAGAAATAGAATTCTGGAAAACAAAGCTCATCGAAAAATTTCCACAATATAAAACCTATTAAAATTTATGAAAAAGCTCGCAACTATAGTATTAATACTTGTCTTCACCACATCTTATTCGCAGGACGTTAATATCACAGATTTTCAAATTTCCGAAAATCGAAAAGTTGGTGAAATTTTCCATGATCACATTCCTTTTGGGTATTATTCGATTACCAACAAAGACAAAGTAAATGAAAAGCAATCGCTTTTCAACCTAAAAGTATTTGATAATGAGAATATTGAGGTTTCATCTATTGATTTTATTGAAGGAAATAAGACAAAAATATTAGAAGCTGTATTTACAGGCGAAAGCTTAATTTTTAAAATTCGGAGAACTTCAGTTTTCCAAAATGAAATTGTTTTTTATGAGCTTGACCTCAACCACAATTTCAAGAAAATAGAAGGTTATCATTCTTCCGAAAAAGTTAACAAAACTTACGGTTTATACAGTGGTTTGGAAACACTTCAGGGAAGCCTTTTTAATATTAATGATGGATTTCTTAATTATTATATGTCCAGGGAAGAATCCAGAACTTTCCAGATTGATTATTGTAATTTGAAAAGTACTACCAGATGGACCTATAAACCGCAGGTTGATGAAAAAACCTACAAGATTTTAAATTTTCTTTCAAAAAATGATTCATTAGTTGTCTCTTTATTATCGGCCTATCCTGGTACTACTTATGATGTAATCCCACAATACGAAATGGAAGCCTTTCATAACAGGAAAATAAAACAGTACTTAATAATAAATTCAATATCAGACGGTAAGCAAATCTCCACGGTTCCATTGTTTGATGATACTTATGATTTCAAAGTTTTCAATTGCCAATTTAACGGGAAAAAACAGATAATGGTCTCAGGTTTATTTTTTGGGAATGAGGGAGGCATAGTTAATTCTGAAGCACAAGGTGCAATTAAATTAGTTTTTTCTCCACATGGCGACTTAATTTCCAAAAATCTATTAAGCTTTTCTTCAATTTTTGAAAGTAATTTCCCAATAAGTCAATATTCGGGTTTAGAGGATATAGGAGATTTATATATCCACAATACTTTTACAAAAGCCGACGGAAAATTAGTATTAGTAGCTGAAAATATTTTAAGAACTTTTGAACAAAAGAGCCGGTTTAAACTTCAGGATGTTTATTTAGGTCCTATTTCCAAAGACCTGTTTCTATTTGAAATTGATAGTAAATTTGAAAAATCAAAAATATATTATATTGAAAAATACCCGGTTGAACTTGACCGACCAAGAGGTGTTATTTCCCTAAACAGTGCGAAAGAAAAATTAGCAAGCTATTTCAAATATACCCGGCAGTTTGATTATATCGGAACCATTATAAGCCCTGATTATCAGTCTTACCAAGTACTTTACAATAATAAAAACAAATATGAAAAAGTACCTGAAAAATTTATTATGTGCTTTGCCAACATTGAGGGAAAAATTGCAAACGACGAATATTGGTTAAATGAAGAAAAAGTAACTCATAAACTTTTAAGTTTCAATTTCGGCAAAATCACCATAATCGTTACTAATAAAAAAACTAAGCTTGGTGAAATCATCCAAAAAAAGTTTAATTTTTAATAATTCAAACCAAGATTTTTAGGGGAAATTATTTATTTAACATAAAAAAACTAGGCAGAAAACACAGTTTTTGATTTTGTTAAAATTGAAATACCATCAGAACTTAAAAAAATAAAAGCTTTTTTTTATTAATCGCTTTAAAAAAATCTTATTAAAAAAATGTCTTGTTTTTACCTCAAAAATAGGGTTATTTTATAATGAAATTGTACCTAAAGACAAAAACAAAATCAAATATTAGACCATCGAAATTGTTTTTGTTATAAAGTACTGAAAACCAAAATCATTTATTTTCAACCATGTCAAAAATACTATCACTGGCCGGCATATTGGCTCTCAATACCACTATGCTCTGTGCCCAAAGTCCTGATGCCATCCGGCTTAACCAGATCGGATTTTACCCCAAAGCCATCAAACATGCCGTTGTAATCGGTAAAGATGCCACCAAATTTTATGTTGTAGGCAACACATCAAAAGATACGGTGTTTACAGGCAATCTTGCGGTACCATTAAAAAGTCCTTTTTCAGAAAAGTACAGTCAACTGACCGATTTTTCTTCTTTTCAAAAAGCCGGGAAATATTTCATATATGTACCAGGTGTCGGACAGTCTTTTCCGTTTGAAATAAAGGACAATATCCATGAAGAAGTGCTTAAGGGAGCCATAAAAAGCTATTATTTTCAGCGTCACTCCATAGCATTGACCGAAAAATATGCCGGAAAATGGGCCAGAAAAGCCGGACACCCGGACGACAAAGTGCTTATACATGCCTCAGCGGTGAGTGCAAACCGCCCCGAAGGTACCTTAATTTCAGCACCCAAAGGCTGGTACGATGCCGGTGACTACAACAAATACATCGTAAATTCGGGAATCACTATGAATACTTTATTGTCAGCATTGGAAGATTATCCCAATCTGGCCCAAAAACTGAATTTAAATATACCGGAAAGTGGCAATAAGCTCCCCGATTTGGCCGATGAAATCCTTTGGAACCTCAGATGGATGCTGGCTATGCAGGATCCGGGCGACGGTGGGGTATATCACAAACTCACCAATGCCGATTTTGATGGCATGGAGATGCCTTCAGAAACAATCAAACCACGATATGTGGTACAAAAAAGCACTTCCGCCACCCTGGACTTCGCTGCTGTGATGGCCCAATCAGCAAGGATTTTGCCAAAATATAAACTCAACAAGCTGGCAGACTCATGCAAAATAGCAGCAGAAAATGCCTGGAAATGGGCCGAAGCCAACCCTGCGGTATTCTATCAACAGGAAAAAATGAACAAGACATTTAAACCTGCCATAACTACCGGAGCCTATGGCGATGGACGCTTTGACGACGAATGGTATTGGGCTGCAGCCGAACTGTATGTGCTCACCAAAGGTGCTAAATATCTGGAATCAGTGGAAAAATACTTTCCCAAAAGCTTACCGATACCTTCCTGGAACCAAACCTTTGCCCTGGGACATTATGCACTTCTAAATCAAACCAAACAGCCTGCTGCTGCAAGTTCAATAGTTGCTAAATGTAAACAGCAGATTTTAGATGAAGCAGAAAAACTCATAGAAAACCCTGAGAAGCAATTTTACCACACAGTTTTTGGTAACACGGCACGAGATTATATGTGGGGAAGCAACTCTCACAATGCCAACCAGGGGATTTTACTGTTAAAGGCCTATCTTATTGCACCTAAACAAGCTTATCTGGATGCCGCTCTCGAAAATCTGGATTATATTTTGGGACGAAACGGCACCGGATATAGTTTTGTGACGGGTTTCGGCAGCAAACAAGTCATGCACCCGCATCACAGGCCATCCGAGGCTGATGGCATCGTGGAACCTATACCGGGGCTATTGTCAGGTGGCCCCAACCCGGGTCAGCAGGATCACTGTCAATATGCCTCTTCGGTACCTGACGAGTCATTTGTGGATGATGTGTGCTCCTACGCTTCCAACGAAATCGCCATCAACTGGAACGCTCCGCTGGTGTATTTGCTGATGGGAGTAGAGAGTTTTCAGAAATCAAAATAGATCTTTAATCTAATAGTTTCTTTACTATTAAATAAATGTACAAAAAAACAAACTAAGATTATTTATCGAATTTGATCAAACCAAAAAAAAATCTCTTGATTCCGGATTTTATCAATCTTTTAGAATTGTCATAAAATAAAAAACTTTTCATTTATTGTGTAAAGCAAAATAATTAAATCACTTTTACTTTAAACTAATAATGAAAACTATGGAATCGGTAAAAACCAATACCTTGTGGGTGTCAAAATTTGGTATCCTTGGAAGTTTTTTAATATTTCTATCATTTTATTTCTCTTCTTCCAATTTGTATTCCCAGAATAAAACGGGTGAAAAAACATCTGATTATACCATTCCTAAATTACTTGAAAATCAAGTAATAAATCAAAATGAAAAGTCACAAGGTACAATTATCCGGACTTCTTCAATTGCATTTTCCAATAATGTAACCTACAATTACACAGGAGCTCAACAATCCTTTGTTGTACCATGTGGAGTTACCCAAATCTATGTTACTATTGCCGGAGCCGAAGGTGGAACCGGTGCCATCGGAGGAAATGCATCTTCAGGCGGTGTTGGTGGAAAAGGCTCAGTAATTAAAGGATTTTTAAATGTTACCCCTGGTCAAACATTAAACATTTTCGTTGGAGGTGCAGGATCTGCAGGAACTGGAGGCTATAACGGAGGAGGAAGTGGAGGAAATCAAAATGGTGGTGGTGGTGGTGGTGCATCTGACATCAGATTTCCCGGTATTACCACAGCAAACAGAATATTAGTGGCTGGTGGAGGCGGTGGAGGCGGACGTGCCGGCTGTGAATCCACTGTTGTAAATGGCGGTGCAGGCGGGAATGGAGATGGTAATGGGGCAAATGGCAATAATGCTCCAACTTCCGGTGGGCAAGCTGGCGGTGGTGGTGGAGCCATTGGTCAAAATTTTGGTGTAAAGGGAATTGGCTGCGGTGGTTTTCTTGGACAAGACGGCACCTCTGGCGATGCACTTGGACAAGGTGGAAATGGAGGAAACGGGCAATCTTGTTGTTGCTTTTCTTTCGCTAGCATTCCCGGCGGTGGTGGCGGTGGTGGCGGTTACTTAGGTGGCGGCGGTGGCGGCGGCGGCTCAGCTGGAACAACTGGCTGCTCTGGCAATGACAAAGGTGCCGGGGGTGGCGGTGCCGGGGGTACCTCCTATTTAGGCGGCCTGATTTTGTCACAATTATTAACAGGAGTAAATTCTGGAAACGGTCAAGTTATCATTTCTTATGATGCTAATTCAACCCTTGAAATTGATAGTTTAGATATCACTCAACCTACATGTTCAATCGCTTCGGCCATAAATATAAATGCAAGTCTCGTGATTGCCGGAAACCTTGACGCATCTGATTCTGTTCAAGTAGGCAGGTTAAATCGATTTGCAGTAGTTTCAACTTGTGCAAACCCGAAAAGTGTACCCACATTATATTCGGCATCTGGTAATAGAAAATTTGACCTTTATTCTTTCCCTAACAACACGGGTGGGACACAATGTTATGAGATAAGGATTACCGACCCAGGAATAACGAAATTTATGGTCGCTTATCTCAATAAATTTGACCCTACTCTGGTCAATAATAATTATTTAGGTGACCCTGGATCTTCAGGGAATATATTTATGAGCGTAAATGTTCCTAATGGTGATACTTTAGTATTAATTGTTCATGAGGTCAATTCCGGAGGTGGAATTGGTGCATACACATTAAGAATAAGAAACCAAAGTTTGTTTAATTTTTCAGCTAACAATGGCTCAACATATTCTGCCTCCTCATTGATATCAGCAGTACCAGGAGGAAACAACAACTGTAGGGTTAAGCTAGTTGGAACTACCTGTGTTTCCTCTCCCTTTGTAGGTAAAGTTAGAGTTGTAGAAACAAGTGCCGTTAATCAAAACTTAGTTACAAATTATCCCAACAATTTGCTTTTAAAACATACAACCCAATCGTTTTTTGCAACAAATAAAATTTCTTCACCTTCAGTTGTTACCTATAAGGCAGGAAAAGCAATAAACTTAAATCCGGGATTTGGAGTTGGTACAGGTGCCGTTTTTAAAGCTGAAATTGGTGGGTGCACAGACTAAAAGTATTAAGTGCTCTCAATTTTTTTAAATTGAGGGCTTTTTTTTTACCATTTCCCCTATTGAAATTATGACAATTAATCTAACTTTTTAAAAATACAATTTTTAATAAATTGACAATAATTCTGTAACAACCAACTCATAATTTTCTGATTAATATTGAAATTATTTACAAATAATATTCACATCACTTACAATGCTTTTCGTAAAGAGCCTCAGCCTTCTTTTGACCCAATAAAATGAGCTTATAATAATCATTACATGCCGCTCTTTTGTTTCTTAATGACAAGCTTGCTTCTGCATGCAGGTAATAAGCCTCTACATTAAATGGATTATAATCTATGGCCGACTTTGCACAACTGAGTGATACGGAATAAGTACCTAGTAAATTCGCTTTCCGGGCACATCCGAGAAATTCCAATGAATACAAAACAGAATCAACCTTTTTTTCAACACTATCAATATATCCTAAATTGAAATCAAATTCTACCGCCACATTAACCTTTTCACCCCGAAACTCAGCAGGCTGCCACTTTCCATGAGTGCTATTCACTGCTTTTACAAGCTTTCTGTTATACCGGTTTTTGGAGCTTGCAATCACCTTAGCGGCTCTCACCTCACCACTTTTTGTAACCACAAAACTTGTCACAAATCCCCCTTTTTTAAACTCAGGAAAGGCAAATCTCTTCAGGATGAAATCTATGGGCGACTCCACAGAATCCTTAAATACAGGCTCCAATTTACCATAAACCACCTTATACACCGGTTCGCCATTTTGGGCAGTATATGAACCAGGCGTATAGGTAAGGTCGTACAATTTTTTTGGTTCAAAATGAATCACAAAAGCCATGGAGGGGTCTTTAACACGGATAAACTGCAGATCTAAACCTATGTCGGAAAGTTTAAGCACCTTAAACCGAAAATCTTTGAAAATCAGCACACTATCTTTATAAAAATACTTGTATTTGGTCACCCGATTCTCTTTAAATAACAGTAGGGAATCGTCGTCAAGAATCTTCAAATCAAATGATTTATCTTCATATGCCATTAGATAAATTTTGCTGCCATCAGGAGCGGTGATTTCTGTTTTTTTCCAGTAATTTAGCAATAATTTGGGCGGTTTTTCTTGAGAGAATGCCGAAAAACAAAATACATTTAGCAGAAGCAGCAAAAAAAATTGCTTCAAAAAGCAGATAAATGTTGAAGGCGTTCTCATTCTGAAAAAAGTAGATTTAAAATGCATTTAAAGTTAAGGGATTTTTGGGGGAATGGTAAGTACTGTTAAGTATAAAAATAATAATTACAGAAATAAGTAATATTGATTATTTTCAAAGGATATTTTTTAGATTCGATAAAAATCTCTCATTAATAGGAAGAATTTCGAAAAACTTCCATGTTTTGTAATAAAAATTCCCTTTAATAATTTGTCCTTATTACCCATAATCTTACCATAGAACTAAAATTGACGAAATAAAATAATTTACTTTTTCATAAATGATTCATAGTTTTAAAAAATAAATTATATTAAAAAAACATCCATTTTTATATTTCACTCGTACTATATAAAATTTACATTTTGCCCATGAAACAAATTTTAATTTTATTTACAATACTCCTGACAAATTTAAAATTATCGGGTCAAATTAATCTCAAACTAAGCTTAATTTCGAAAAATTTTAACAAAATTTCAAATATTACCAACTCAGGAGATGATAGAATGTTTGTTGTTGAACAAACAGGAAAAATAAGAATTGTCAAGTTTGGAGGTGAGATTCAGGCTTCCCCATTTCTTGATTTAGAAAGTAAGGTTCTCTTTGCAGGCGAAATGGGGTTGTTGGGTTTAGCATTTCATCCACAATTCAAGACAAATGGATATTTCTTTATCAATTATATTGACAAAAATCAAAAAACTGTATTAGCACGATATCGTGTTTCACAAACTGACTCTACAGTAGCCGACACTAGCACAGCTACAACCTTAATTACATTTGCTCAACCTTATTCCAATCACAATGGTGGAGATTTGCATTTCGGTCCAGATGGCTACTTATATATAAGTTCAGGTGATGGTGGAAGTGGAGGAGACCCTCAGGATAGAGGACAAAACCTAACTACTTTTCTAGGAAAAATTTTAAGGATTGATGTTGATTCGGGTCAACCATATAGCATACCTGCAGGTAATTTATTTGCTGATGGTCCTGGAGGAAACATCGATGAAATTTGGTCTTATGGACTCCGAAATCCCTGGAGATTTAGTTTTGACCACCAAACAGGTGATATGTGGATTGCTGATGTAGGTCAAAATGCATATGAAGAAATTAATCTGGAACCAGCAGGTAGCACCGGCGGAAAAAATTATGGGTGGCGTTGTTATGAAGGTAATCATAGTTATAATCTGCTTAATTGCCCCGATATAAACACAATAACATTTCCTGTTTTTGAGTATTCCCACAGTGAAGGATGCTCAGTTACAGGAGGATTTGTTTATCGAGGAACGCAATTTCCAGTTTTGCAAGGTAGGTATCTTTATGCCGATTTTTGTGCAGGGAAAATATGGTCATTACGGTTTGATGCAGGCAATTGGATAAATGAGCTTCTTTTTCAGGATGTCTCAGCAAGAATCACAACGTTTGGTGAAAGCAAATATGGAGAACTGTTCATTGGTGACCTTAATGGAAAGCTTTACCAGATTTGTGAATTGAATTCAATTGTCTCTCAACCAGATTTAGTCCTAAATTCGAATCCAATTTTGCCCGAAATTTACTTTTCTGACGGGAAAATCTTTTCATCAGGAAGCGTCAATCCCTATACTTCAGTCAGTGTTAATGCATTTAGGGCAATTTTCCTGGAACCTGGATTCCGTGCTGAAAGTGGAGCTGTTTTTGTAGCCAACGTGGGAGTTTGTGGAAGGTGGTAAGCGAATAGAATAAAAAGTAAAAAAAAGAACCACTAAATTTTCTATTTAATTTCCACTTTTCAGAATCCATGAAAAGCAAAGGTCATAACTTAACCTACTTTTGATATAATTGAACCAAAATAATGAAATTCCAATTATTCAAAGAATGCAAAGGAAATTACACCGGTGTTTTTATTCCGATTGAAGAATGGAATGCTCTTAGTAAAGAAAATGAAACTTTGCAAAAGATTCTTTCTATAGAAAATAGCAGTTTACCAAAAACTTTTGAACTATCTGATAAGCAAATTTCCCAATTGGATGAAGCTATTAATGCTCCTAAAGAAAGATTTTTAAACCTCACACAATTAAAAGAAAATTTGGAAAATAAATATGGAGTATCACTTTGATATTGAAATATTTGAAGAGTCATTAAATTCTACTGAAGAGGTCTTTAATATTCAATCGAAAAACTAAGCCCTTCAACTGCCAAAAAATTCATAAAAGAGGTTTATCAAAACATCGAATCTTTTAAATATTTTCCATTTTATCAGGTTAGAATCAAGAATTACATTTCATTTCCAATGAAAAATTTTCCATTTGTTATTTTCCTGGATGTGAATGAGAGTGAAAACGTGGTAAAGGTTTTAAGAATTTTTAATACTTTTCAAAATCCAGAAAAATATCCAAATTAAACTAAAAAAAACACCCCCACCTCAAAAAGACAGGGGTGTAAAACCTAATCCACTATTACCCTATTTAAACCTAAAAATCAATCTCTTAGCTCACTTCTAGGCACTCACAACTCGGCACTTTAAAGAATTAAGCAATACTAATCTCAGGCAAATTCTCAAATTTGTAATGATCTTCGGCATCCACATCAAGCACGATGATGGCTTCTTTGTTGATAGTGCCCGCCAGAATCATTTTCGAGAGCTCGTTCATTATGTTTCTTAAAACATTATATCCAATTAAATTTGAGACTGAAATCAAGAAATTATGTTATAAGAATTTAACTTTTCGATGGATATAAATTATTTCAATTGAATTTAATTTCCATTTATTTTGTAATATTGTTGTGTCCAAAACAGAAAACTATGAGAGTTTTATTAGATATCAAAGACAACAAAGCCAGGCACTTGATGGAAGTGCTGAAAGGATTGTCTTATGTAAAAACCAAGACAATTTCCAATGAAAAGGCACTTCTAATAGAAGAATTGAAAGAAGGGATAGAAAATCTAAATTTGGCCAAGCAAGGTAAACTCAAACTTAAAACCGCCAGAGAATTATACGATGAGTTATAAAGTCCTTGCTATCCCACCCTTTGACAAACAGCTAAAAAGGTTACTCAAAAAATATCCTTCTTTAAAACAAGAATACCTGCAACTTATTGAAAATCTTGAGGTTAAACCAGATTTAGGCACCAAAATAGGTAACAACTGCTTTAAAATCCGAATCTCGATTTCTTCAAAAGGAAAAGGAAAATCTGGAGGAGGCAGGGTAATTACTAACTTCATTATCTCTGAAGAAACGGTATATCTCCTTTCTATATATGATAAATCAGAAAAAGATAATATTACTAATAAAGAACTTTTGGATTTAATAGGATTAATTTCTAATTGACTCTTTTTTCAAATCAATTAAAATTAATAACTAAAAAAAACACCCCCATCTCCAAAAGACAGGGGTGTAAATCATAATCCACTATTACCCTAAAAAAACTATTCAAATTAAGGTCTCGACTTCGCTCGACCTGATAAAGGGGGGCCTACGCTCGACCTGACAAAGAATTCTCGACTTCGCTCGACCTGACAAAGAATTCTCGTCTTCGCTCGACCTGACAATGGTCTTACGCAATCATAATCTCGGGCAAATTCTCAAATTTGTAATGATCTTCGCCATCCACATCAAGCACGATGATGGCTTCTTTGTTGATAGTGCCCGCCAGAATCATTTTCGAGAGCTCGTTCATGATGTTTCTTTGGATCACTCTTTTGAGCGGCCTGGCTCCAAAAACGGGGTCATAACCTTCTTCACCGAGTTTATCCAAAGCAGCTTCAGTGGCCTCTAGATCAATACCCTGTTCTTTCAAACGAGCCTTAATGGTATCAAACTGTATGGCTACGATTTTCCGTATTTCGGTCTTTCCTAATGGATCAAACAAAACAATCTCGTCAATACGGTTCAAAAACTCAGGTCTCACGCTGGCTTTGAGCAATTCCATCACCTGTTCTTTGGCTTCTTCTTTGAAGTATTTTTCCCAGGCACCCGGAGCACCTTTGAGTGCTTCCATGTATTTTTCCTGGATGAAATGACTGCCAATATTAGAAGTCATGATGATGATGGTGTTCTTAAAATTAGCCACCCTACCTTTGTTATCTGTCAATCGGCCATCGTCCAATACCTGCAAAAGAACGTTCCAAACGTCAGGGTGGGCTTTTTCAATCTCGTCTAGCAATATCACGCTGTAAGGTTTGCGTCTTACGGCTTCGGTGAGCTGCCCACCTTCATCATAACCCACATATCCCGGAGGAGCACCCACCAAGCGGCTTACGGTGTGTTTTTCCTGATACTCGCTCATATCGATACGCACCATGGCGTTGTCGTCATTGAAAAGGTAATTGGCTAATGTTTTCGCCAACTCTGTTTTACCCACACCTGTACTTCCCAAAAACAGGAAGCTACCAATCGGTTTATTAGGATCCTGCATGCCTGCACGCGAACGCCTGACTGCATCTGAAACCAACTCAATGGCTTCTTTTTGGCCTGCCACACGTTTTTCAAGTTCAGCTTCGAGGTGCAACAGCTTTTCCCGGTCGCTTTGCAACATTTTCGAAACCGGAATTCCGGTCCATTTGGCGACCACCATCGCAATGTCTTCGGCTGTAACTTCCTCGTTGATGAGGTTGTCCTTGTCAGCATTTTCTTTCTCCGAAAGCTCTTTCAAACGGTTTTCCGCTTCAGGCAATGCCCCATAGCGAATCTCTGCAACTTTTCCATAATCGCCGGCACGCTCATGCTGCTCGGCTTCAAATTTCAAAGCCTCAATTTTTTCTTTCAAGGTCCTGATTTCCCCCACTTTGCCTTTTTCAGCATCCCATTTGGCTTTCAGGCTGTTAAAGGTCTCATTGAGTTCAGCTATCTCTTTGCTGAGATTATTCTCCTTCTCTTTATCATTTTCACGTCTGATAGCCTCCCGTTCAATCTCCAGCTGCATGATACGTCTGCGTAATTCGTCCATATTTTCAGGCATGGAGTCCATTTCCAGTCTCAATTTCGAGGCTGCTTCGTCCATAAGGTCTATGGCCTTGTCGGGCAAGAAACGATCTGAAATATATCTATTGGAAAGCTCCACAGCCGCAATCACGGCATCATCCTGAATCCTCACCCCATGATGCACTTCATATTTTTCTTTGATACCTCTCAAGATAGAAATGGCATCCGCCACATCGGGTTCATCGACAGTTACAGCCTGAAACCTTCTTTCCAGGGCTTTATCTTTTTCGATATATTTTTGATATTCTTTCAAGGTGGTAGCACCAATGGCATGCAATTCCCCACGGGCCAGGGCCGGTTTAAGCAAATTGGCAGCATCCATAGCTCCATCTCCCCCACTACCTGCTCCTATCAAAGTATGAATCTCATCAATGAAAAGGATGATTTCCCCCTCAGAGTCGGTCACTTCTTTGATTACGGCTTTCAGACGCTCCTCAAATTCGCCTTTGTATTTAGCTCCCGCCACCAGCAAGCCCATGTCAAGCGAAATCACCACTTTTGATTTCAGATTTTCAGGTACATCGCCTTGCACAATCCGTTGTGCGAGCCCCTCCACGATTGCAGTTTTACCTACCCCAGGCTCACCTATCAACATCGGGTTGTTTTTGGTACGCCTCGACAAAATCTGTAAAACCCTCCTAATCTCCTCGTCTCGCCCTATAACGGGGTCAATTTTGCCTTGCTCCGCCAAATCATTCAGATTTTTGCTGTAACGAGCAAGGGCTTGGTACTTGTTTTCTGCGTTTTGATCTTTCACCGGATTATTTTTTCCTCTAAGTTCTATAATAGCTTTTTTAATATCTGTCTCTTTTATTCCTTCTGCTTTAAGCAAGTTGGCCACGGAATCACTTCCTCCCAAAATACCCAAAAACAAGAGTTCCACACTTACATACTCGTCGCCAAATTCCTTCAAATAAGACTGAGCTTTAGTCATTGCTTTGTTAAGGTCATTTCCCAAAAATGGTTGATTACCCCCAGAAACCCTCGGATAAGCTTCAACGATAGGGTCCAATTTCCGCAAAATGCCTTCAGGGCTAATGCCATATTTTTTCAGCAAAAACGTGGAAGTGTTGGGCTCTTCCTCCAAAATAGCTTTGAGCAAATGCCCCGTTTCCACAGCTTGCTGCGAAAAACCCTGAGCCATCTGAGCAGCTTGCTGGATAAGCTCCTGGGATTTGATGGTATATTGGTTAAAGTTCATGATGTTGGTTGTTGACTTTTTTTATTTTAAATTTCTTTTTCATTTTTTTCGTATTCTATTGGGCTTTACCCCTTCTTTTTTGTCATGATTTTTGGATTGCTTCGCACCAAAAATTCACGCCAAAAAAAAAAAATTAATACACCACTTTTTTAATTCTATAAATATTTCACCCCTATGGGGTTTCTTTTTTTACAAAAATCTGAAAATCTTACTTTCTGATTTTTGTCATGATTATCGGATTTCTTTGCACCAAAAATTCACGCCAAAAAATTAACACACCACTTTTTTTATTCTATAAATATTTCGCACCTACGGGGTTTCTTTTTTACAAAAATCTGCTAATCTTACTTTCTGATTTTTTGTCATGACTTTTGATTTGCTTTGCACCAAAAATTTACGCCAAAAAAATATGAATCTTGAATTCAAAATCAATTCAATTTTTAATCGAATTAATCTAAAATCGAATCAATCTAAAATCAATTTAATCGTAAATCGATTCAATTGTAAATTGTAATCCTCAAAAGACATGCAAAAGTAATTTCTCAGACGAAATGACCGAAAATACTGGTTTTTAGGAAATTAATGATGCCAAAATGACTGAAAATTCTCAGTCACGAATCAATTTTACTGACGACATTACCGAAAATTGTTTTTCGGTGGTGATGGTGGTTAATTTAGGCCGGAGGGAGGTTTTCCATTCAAATTTCTCCAGCTTCATATCTTCAGTAAGGATTTCCTTTGGGGGAATCAGCAGGGATTCAGGTTCGCCACGAAAGACTATCTGCTTGATTTTCTTTTGTTTAAAATAAAATTGCATGTTGGAGCATTGCACTTTGTTGAGTCCAATAATCTTATTTTTTTCATCCAGAGCAAAATACAGCGACTCACCGTTTCCATCCACCTTAATAGTGCTAAGTTGGCCTTGTTTGTCAAAAAATGCGTCCAAAGTACGGCCTTTGATTTGGTTGTAGTTTTTGATGGTGTCAGTTTGGATGACGAAGGCCTCCTGCAAAAGTTTCATGTGGTGCAGCCTGTTGTTTTTCAATAAAATACTTACCGTATCTGCCTCCAATTGATTTTCCTGATTCCAGAGTACAGGCTTTTGATAGAAGAATATAACTGAATCTTTAAGATTATAAATCAATGAATCGCTTACACTTTGAAAATCGGCCCTGATTACCCTCACATGCCCATCTGCTATTATTTTTTCAACATCTTTTTTCCCAGGTGGCTCATTCTCCTTTTTTTCTTCACCTTTTTGACTGGTTTCTTTTTTCTGACCCAGTTTTGACCTCAATATGTAATTATGAGAATCCATGTGTTCAAAACTCGCAGGGCTTATCATCGAAGTTACTTCCGGCATTTTCAAGGCCTTTCTAATATCCTTAAAAGGTGAACTTTGACCCAGATTTTTACCCGAAGATTTCTGAGCATTATTATCATTTGCTTTAGGCCCGACTTTTAAGTCATTCTTTCGTTCATTCAGCGTATTTTGGATTATTCCCTCATCTTCTTTTTTCTCAAAAACCCATAGGGTATCAGCAGCTATCCAAAGCGTATCATTTTTAGAAATCCGGCGGCTTAAGGTTTCTTTCATCACTTTTGTGAGCCCTTCTTCCCCATTTCTGATGGCTTTTTGCCCCAAAACCACCAGACTGTCTTCAAATGAAACAAAAACTACTTCGCCATTTGCATACCCTGAGCCTTTGGTATTGTCAAATGCCAGTGTATCGCCTTCCAGAGAATATTTGTCATTGGTTACTTTAGCTCTACCCTCAAAAAAAGACTCTTTAGTCTTAATGTTATATTTGCCTTTGTAGGCCGAGAGATCGCCGTTTTTACCTTTTATAGTAGTGAAAGTCTTAAAAATCGCAAGTTTAGTGTAAGTATCATAATCCAGCGAATCGGTACAAAGCACATATTGCGGATTAATAATTTCGACATCGCCGATATACCTGAAATATTTCGTTTTGGTATTGTAATATCCTAATTTACTACTTAACCTGCTTGAATCCTGATTAAGCACACCCGGTACAGGATAAAAAGCCTGATCGCGGTTGAGATCATAATGTACCTGAGTGGTTCTTAAGGTTACTTTTTTATCTCGCAAAATCACCTGCTTGCCATAGACCTTGGCAAACCTCAAATTTCCGTCATAAATCAAAGTATCTCCAACAATGGTGAGCGTATCTCCCTGATTGATAACTACTTTTCCATAGGCTTCGATAAAATTGGAAGACAGATTATGTACGGCTTTTTGACAACCTAATAGTACCCCGCGATGACTGAAAATTACATTTCCCAAAAAAGTTTGAGTGCGATTGAGGCTGTTTTCACCCGCCAAACTGTCAGCCCTTATGAGCTCAATTTTTGATTTCGGGCCATTGTCTTTGATGGGATTTAGAGGTTTTTGAGCAAAAATTGTATACGAATTAAAAAAAATAATCACACCAAAAAACAATCTCAACGCTTGAGATAAGGTCTTTGGCGATTTGAATAAATCCTTTTCTGCAAAAAAAACTAATTCCCTATTATTCAACATTTTTCAAATTCTTTACGTCGCCTTCCAGCGGGGAGCCACTTTTTTTGCTTGCCCAAAAAAAGTAACCAAAAAAAGGGCAGTCTGTACAAAAATCCCACGGTAAAAAATCAAAAAAAGTTTCACCAAAACGTAATAATTACATCCGGATTTTTTACCTAAGGACAGTACAGACATTCAAGGTATTCATCTGATCATTTTTAAAAAATATAAATACAAAGGATAAATTGATGAATTTCCAATCCTGAAAAAAAATCAAAGGGCAAAATTAACGTATTTTTGTTTTAGAATTGTCTGAAACCCCTTATGCTAGGTCAATTTTTAACATTTATTGAGAGTCAAAATCTTTTTTCCAAAAAAGACAAGCTCCTTTTGGCTCATAGCGGGGGAAAAGATTCGGTTGCTCTGGCTGACCTATTATTAAAGGCAGGTTTTGATTTTGGGGTTGCCCACTGCAATTTCAGCTTAAGAGGTGCTGATTCAGACGGAGATGAGGAATTTGTCCGAAATTTCTGTCAAAAAAATAATCTGGATTTTCATACCATAAAATTTAAAACCAAGACTTTTGCCAAAGAAAACGGGATTTCAACCCAAATGGCTGCCAGAGAATTGAGATATAAGTGGTTTTCTGAGATTCTGGAAGAAGAAAAAAAATACGATTTTCTGTTAACTGCCCATCATCTCGACGACCGAATCGAAACGCTCCTGTTGAATATCACCAAAGGTACCGGGCCAAAAGGTTTGCGATCCATTCCAACAAAAACAGAAAAAATCAGAAGACCATTGATGTTTGCGGGTTTGGATGATATTTTTAATTATCTGAAGAATAACCTTCTGGATTGGCGGGAAGACATCTCAAATGCATCTACTGACTACCAAAGAAACAAAATCAGGCACCATATTTTGCCCGAATTAAAGAAAATCAATCCCGGTTTACACGATACTCAGTTGGTAAATTTGAATAGGTTTGAATCTTTGAATGAAATTTTCGAGGAAAAACTTGAGGAATTTAATAGCGAGATTACCGAATCTGGAGGCATTTTTAATATTCCTTTCGAAAATTGGAAAAATAAGGCTGGCTTTAAGCTAATTTTGGAAGAATATCTCAAGGCTTACGGATTTAATTTTCATCAAATTGAAGAAATTTTCAGTTTCAAACAATCAGGAAAAGTAATAAATACCGAATATTTTCAGCTAACAAAATCTGGTGGCCAACTCTTTTTATCAAAGAAAAAAGAGTCGAATTCCACTGAAGAATTAATTATCCAAAATCCTGGAAAATATTTTTTTGAAAACCTCGAAATAGAAATTTCTATTATTGAGGCAATAGAAAACCCTGATTTCCAAAATTCCCACATTGCTTATTTTGATGCTGAAAAATTGGTTTTCCCATTAAAAATAAGAAAGTGGCAACAAGGAGATAAAATCGTCCCATTCGGCATGAATGGCACTAAATTGGTCTCAGATATTCTGATTGATAAAAAAGTAAATATCCTCGAAAAACAAAATACCAAAGTGCTCATCTCCGAAACCCAAATCGCATGGATTTTGGGCTTGAAAACTTCTGATGTTTTTAAATTAAAAATACCATATAATAAAATTTTTAAAATTATTTTAAATTTTATTTAATTAAATATCAATTACTTATAAATTTTTTATATCAAAAAATATTTTTTGGCACGCTGTTTGAAAAGTTTTAAATATCTGAATCAAAAGTTCAGGTGTTTTCCTAAAAACAATAAAAACAAACAGTGCTTACCTGTAAAAAAAGTTTAATTCCTATCATCTTATTCCTCAGTTTACTGAGCCTAAAAAGTTATGCCCAGAACAGCCGCCTGAGATCAGCCCTCGAGTCTTACGACAAGATGGCCTATCCGGCGGCTGTACGGAGCTTCGAGGCTTATCTGAATTCCGGAAAAATTGATAAGGAACACGAAAAAGAAGCACTCACCAAACTCGCCTATTCTTATCGCAAAATACAGGATTTCAAAAACGCTGAGCTGACCTATCAAATTCTTTTCAAAAAATATGAAAAAGAACTGGAGTCTGAACAATTCCTTTACTATGCCCAGGCTTTGGCTAATAATGGCAAATACCGGGAGTCCCAAAAGTATTATTCAAAATATGGTGAACAACAAAAAGAAGATCTTCGAGGAAGAAAATTTACAGTAGCTTACATGGACAATTCGGTCTTTTACAAAGACTCGGCATTGTATAAAGTAAACTATATGTATCCCATCAATTCCCGGTTTTCTGATTTTAGCCCCATGTATTATGAAAACGGGCTGGTGTTTGTATCGGCAAGAAACGAAGGTAAAGGCATAAAAAGGATATTTAGTCAGAACGAAACGCCATTTCTGAATCTTTTTCAATTTTCTGATACAGCGGCTTTAGCCTTGGAAACGAGAAACATAGAAAAAATAAAAGCTCAGGCGAGCATTGGTTCAAGTGGAAAATCTCTTAAAACTGACAAAAACAACAGTGCTCAAACTTTTGAAGAGATTCCTGAGCCTGAAATAGATGAATTCAGCAAAAGTATCAACTCAAAATACCACGAAGGACCGGTTACTTTTTTTAAAGATGGTAAAAAACTGATTTTCACCCGAAATAATTACAATAAAGGCAGGGCAAAGAAAAGTGAGAAAGGCATAAATATGCTTAAGCTATATATTTCCTCAAAGAAAAACTCAAAATGGGGTGACATTCAGGAACTTCCTTTCAATTCTGATGAATATTCAACAGGACATCCGGCACTCTCACCTGACAACCATAAATTATATTTCGTTTCAGATATGCCGGGAGGCTTTGGTGGCACTGATTTATATGTTGTGGAATATCACAATGACAAATGGGGAAAACCTGAAAATCTTGGAAAAGAGATTAACACCGAAGGCAACGAAATGTTTCCTTATATGGATGAACTCGGAAATCTATATTTCGCATCCGACGGACATCCGGGTTTAGGTGGGCTTGATGTTTTCTTTGTAGAATTTCGTCACGGAAATCCATTTGGCGAAGTTGAAAACCTGGGAGCACCTATCAATTCACCCAAGGATGACTTTGGTCTGATAGCAAAAGGTGATCGTTCTGAAGGGTATTTTAGTTCAAATCGTAAAAAAGGCTATTCCGACGATAACATTTATTCTTTCCAAAAAGGGTGTAACCAATTGGAGCTTTTAGTATATGATGCGGTCACTAAGCTTCCTTTGTTAGATGTAGAATTAAGAATGGTAAAAAATGGGGTCAATAAGCAATTTTATGCTACCAATTCCGAAGGAAAAGCAAGCGTTTGTCTGGAATCCGGGGCGGATTTCGAGTTCAAGGCCTTCAAAGAGGGCTATCAGCAAGCCAGCGTAACCTATGGAACCATGTCAAATTCCAAATCCCGGAATCAAAAGGTAAAAATTTACCTGAGTCCAGCCACCAGACCTATGGTAAAAGGTAAGGTGATTTCAGAGGTTGACCAATCACCCATTGCCGGTGCAAGCGTCACTTTGGAAAATGAAAAAGATGGCAGTGTAGAGACTGTAATCACGGGTATTGACGGCCGCTACGCATTTACGCCTACGAGAGACGGAAAATACAGAGTAACAGCAGTTAAGGAAAATTTTGCCCGTAACACCGAAAGTTTGGGAAAAATAAAAAATAATAGAAAAAATATTTCACTCGAACACAACTTTGGCATGATTGGTGAAGGTGATATATTTAGATTAGAAAATATCTATTATGATGTAGATAAGGCAGTTATAAGAGCCGACGCTAAAAAAGAATTGGACAAAAGGGTGATTCCGTTGTTAAAGAAATATCCCGAAATCCAGATAGAATTGCGGTCACATACCGACAGCAGAGCGAGCGGAAGTTATAACATGAAACTCTCAGAAGAAAGAGCCCTTGAAGTGGTAAAATACCTTACCTCAAAAGGCATCGACCCGGAGAGACTAATCGCCAAAGGATACGGAGAATCGGAACTTGTAAATGATTGTAACGATTTCAACGACTGTCCGGAAAGCTACCACCAGGCCAATCGCCGCACCGAGTTTAAAATACTCGCCGTGAAAGATTTCCTGGGGTACAATAAATGAGATAAAAGTTTTTTTTCATAGTTTAGGGTTAAGGTTTATTGTAAAAAGCATTACCACATTGAGTAATGCTTTTTTTCCCAAACTTTTGAAAAAAGAAGAAATAAAAAGAGTTAGCCGGTACTTTTTATACGGTAAACGGCACTCAAAAAGATATACCAGTAGGTAGTTTTTTTCATAGTTTAAGGTTAAGGTTTATTGTACAAAATGCATCGCCAAATTGAGCGATGCATTTTTAAAAAGCCTCCCGATTTGAGAAAAATTTTAAAGAGAAAGTAGTTTTTTTTCATAGTTTAAGGTTAAGATTTATTGCAAAAAGCATTACCGTATTGAGTAGTGCTTTTTTTCAAAACTTTAAATAAGAAAAACCAGATATTAAAAATTAGGTACAATCGGTACAAAAAGACAGTAGTTTTTTTTCATAGTTTAAGGTTAAGATTAGATTAATGAAATGCATCGCCAGATTGAGCGATGCATTTTTGTTTTATAGCACTTACTGCCTTATTTTTGTACAGAATAATTCAATACCTAAATAATGCTCAGCAGCCTTTTAATTAAAAACTATGCCCTTATCAGGCACCTGGAGATTCAGCCCGAAAATGGCCTGAATGTAATAACGGGTGAAACTGGTGCGGGTAAGTCAATAATGCTCGGGGCTCTGGGATTATTGATGGGAAACAGGGCTGATGTTAAAGTTTTGTTTGAAGAATCTGAAAAATGCATCGTTGAAGGCACATTTGATATAGAAAGACTTAATCTAAAGGCTTTTTTTGAGGAAAATGAGCTGGACTATGAACCCCACTGTGTGATTAGAAGGGAGATTCTCCCGGCCGGAAAATCGAGGGCATTCGTCAATGACAGTCCGGTGACTCTAGACTCACTCAAGGAATTGGGCGTAAAATTGATGGATATTCATTCTCAAAATGAAACATTGCAATTGGGTTCCAACATTTTTCAGTTAAACCTCGTTGATAGCTATGCCGCCAACACGCAGGTTTTTGAAGATTATAAAACCGCCTATACAGAATACAAACAAGCCGAGAAACAACTTCAGAGCCTAAAGGAAAATTCTGCCTCTCTGAAAAAAGAGTTTGAATATAACAGCTTTCTTTTTGAAGAGCTGAATGCCTTGAAACCTGAAAACATTGACCAGGCAGAACTCGAATCGGAGCTTTTGATATTGGAAAATGCAGAAGAAGTCAAACGTAAGCTCAGCCTGGCGTTTGAAAACCTCGCCAACACCGAAATTTCAGGGGTAAATCTGGTAAGAGATGCGGGCATAGCATTGGGGAATATCAGCAGTTTTTCGGAAAAATATAAAAACCTAAAAGACAGAATTAACAGCACACTGCTGGAGTTGCAGGACATTGTACACGAAATCGAAACTGAAGCCTCTAACGTTGAAACAGATAATCAGAAGACCGATTTCCTGAAAGATAAATTAAACGGACTATACCGGCTGCAACAGAAACATGGCGTTGATACTGTGGAGCAATTGGTAACCTTAAAAAATGAGCTTTCCACTAAAATCGAGCAAGTAATCAACCTCGATGAAGATCTTCAAAAACTAGAAAAAGAAACCACCTTAAAACTTGAAAATCTTCAGAAAAAGGCTGAGGACTTATCCAAAAGCAGGCAAAAAATTGCCAAACCGCTGGAAGGTCAAATTGTAAACATTTTGATTGAATTAGGAATACCAGAAGCCCGGCTGGAGATTAATTTTAAAGATAAAAAATTCTCCCCTGACGGTGCCGACGATATCAATTTTACATTTAGTGCCAACAAAGGAGCTAACCCAAAACCTTTAAAAGATGTAGCCTCCGGAGGTGAATTTTCAAGAGTAATGTTGGCCTTAAAATATATTTTGGCTGAGAAAAAACAGCTACCAACTATCATTTTTGATGAAATAGACACGGGTATTTCAGGTGAGGTAGCCATAAAAATGGGCAACATATTGCAGGAAATGTCAGGAAAGCTTCAGGTGATTGCCATTACACATTTGCATCAGATTGCGGGAAAGGGAAGTTCCCATTTTTATGTTTATAAAGACAATTCTGACACAAAAACCGTAAGTTTGATGCGGAAACTTTCGGGTGATGAACGAATCATCGAAATCGCCAAAATGATTGGCGGCCAGAATCCTTCTGAAAGTGCTATAAGAAGTGCGATTGAGATTTTAGGAAATATATAATTTTTACAAATAGTAATTTAAGAAAAATAAACATGAAGAATCTTTTTAAATTTTCGACTTTGTTGTTGTTGGTTTTTGTTGCTTTTGCCTGCGACCAAAAAACAGACAAAGAAATTGAAACCATAAATGCAGAGCTCATGAAAGGCCATGATGAAGTCATGCCCAAAACCATGATGATTGCTGACCTTAAAAAAAATCTTTTGGCTGCGGCTGAGGGTAAATCTGAGGAAGTGAAAAATAAGGCACTGGAGATTTCGACCAACCTACAAAAAGCTGAAGATGATATGTATATGTGGATGGAAAACTACGGAAAAGCTATGAATGAGGTGGAAGATAAAACAGAAAAACTTAAACTTTACAAAGAACTGAATACTGAGGTAAATTCATTAAAGGAACTGACAGTGAAGTCAATGGATGATGCCAAAAAATTTATTGAATCAAATAAGTAAACAACCGGTTCAATGAAAAAATTACTTTTTACAATCACCATTTTAACTGGTCTTTCAATCTCAATCTGGAGCTGTGGAGATTCCAACAGAACTCTCCCCTATTTGGGTCAAAACACTATCGGCCCCAATGGCGACACCATATACCATCAGATCCCGGATTTTACATTTGTAAATCAGGATGGTGATACTTTGACGCAAGAGTTTTTCAAAGGCAAAATTTATATCGCAGATTTCTTTTTTACCACCTGCCCTACCATTTGCCCTATCATGAAAACCCAAATGCTCAGGATTCATGAAAAATTTGAAAACGAACCTGGTCTGCGAATTCTCTCACATACGATCGACCCAAGGCACGACTCAGTGGCGGTATTGAAAAAGTACAAGGATAAGCTGGGAGTAAAAGACAACCAATGGCAATTTGTAACCGGTGAACAAGAAAAAATATACGAAATCGCTCAAAAATCATATATGGTTTCTGCTTTGGAGGATTCTACTGCCGTTGAAGAAGGAGGTTTTGTTCATAGTGGGGCTTTTGTTTTGGTGGATCAAAATCGCAGAATAAGGGGTGTATATGATGGCACAAAAGAGATTGAAGTTAATAAACTGATCAAAGACATTGAGCTATTGCTTAAGAAATAGTTTCCTTTTGTTATTGGTGGCTTTGAGCGGCTTGGCATGTAAAAGTCCCGAAGCCATCAAACATGAGCAATATGTAATAGCAGGAGCTGAATTATACGCCAAGCATTGCTCCAATTGCCATGGAAATGAAGGTCAGGGGCTTGGCAAGCTCTATCCTCCCATTAAAGGGTCTGATTTCCTCGAAAACAAAAACAAGGTCATCTGTATCATAAAGAATGGTTCAAATGGCACAGTGGTAGTAAATGGAGTAAGTTATGAAGGTAAAATGCCCAAAAATAAAAAGCTGTTTGACCTTGATATAGCACAAATCACCACCTTCATTTATGACAAGTGGTCCGGGGAAAAAATCACAACACAAACCGAAGAAGTGACAAGAATTAAGTGTGATTAATTTTCCTCTAGTTTGAAGAAGTAGTATCCACCATAGTCTTCAATGAGTCAACCAGCATAGTACCTTTAGGTTTTCTAAGGGTATAACTTGAAAAATCCTCCGCAGCCTCCATTCCGGCAAAAGCTGTTATACTTTCCCTGGGAGTCTTAATTACTACTTTTTTGTTGGAATATATTTTTTTTGTTACCGGATTCCAAATAAGTTCTTCAGTTGAAAGACTTTGTTGAAGTAGTCTGTTATTAAAAAATACGTTTCCGGTGATGGTATAAAGATTTTTTGATTTGGAATAGCCTCCGGAATCACCCCTGAGCATGGAATATTCTACACCGTTTTTATCTAAAAAATTGACATAAACTGCCTTTGGATATTGTTCGTCTTCATTCTGAAATTTAAGTTGTTTGGCAGTTGACATTTTAACTTTTACTCTGCCGGAGTCACTAAATGTAACCGCCAGATTATCAGTATTCAAAATAGGACCTGTGTATTCGATAAATTCCTGATTCTTATTCTCTTTTTCACAGCCCAAAAAAGCTGGAACAACCAAAATGATGATTAGAAAATAAAAAATCAGATTTTTCATTTATTTAAAAGGAAAACCAGAAATTATCAGAATAATGAAGCTTAAAAAAATTAATCGATTCGTTGTTTGTAAAACCACACGCTCATCAGTGAAACGTTCAGACTGATTTTTGTATAGTTTTCCTGAATCTGCCCGGCAGCATTTGAGCCCCTCCTTCCCATCATCACCGCTACATCAAAATAACCTGACTTGCCCATGGGTAATGATACACCCAAACTAAAACTGTTATCGATTACTCTGGAGCCATTAACGGTATATGGAGAATTGACATGCTTAAATCCAAGGCGATAAAATACCAAATCCAGATACTTGGAAGAACTCGAATTAGGCATCCATTCCATCCCAACATTCATTTCGGTGGCATCATTCATCATATTTTTCGCATTAGGATCAAACTGATTTACCCCTGTCCAAAGTGTCTTTCCATAATCAGCTGCAAAGACCCAGTTGTAGGTTTTTTCAAGACTTAAACCTACTTTATAACTTGAAGGAATACCTGAAGTTACGTTTCTAATACCCAGTGTATCAGGAACTTTGTCATATGCCGGACCTTCACCATTATCTGTCAAAATACTGTAAGTTCTTATCTGATCACCTTTCAGATCGCGACCCAATTGGTAGAAACTGCCCACGTTAACCTTCCACTTTTTATTGATTTTTTGCTGATAAGCAAGTCCGGTACGTGCACTTACTCCTTTTAGATTGGTTCTGGAGCTATATCTCTGATAAGAGGCGACTCCTTTCATATTGGCCGAAGTATCAACCGAAATATAGCCGTAGTTATATTGTCCATCAACTCCAAAATATAATCCCTTGGCAAGTTCAAAAGAATTTGTAAAAGCGATTCTGGATAAGCCACCCTGATTTTTGATTTCCTGAATTCTTTGTTCTGAAGAACCGGCAAAGTCAATCGTTTTCACTGAAGTATAATCTGAAACCGAATAAGGCCTCATACTTACCCCCATTGCCCACTTGTTCTTAATTGGAAACACTAAACTGAAGTTGTTCATGTTCATTCCAAAGTTATCAGTAATCTTATTTCCTTGCTGGATAGTCTTATAGGCACCGTTTAACCCGATGTTAAATGAAACATACTTGTTAAATCCAATGGATCTGTTTTTCACCAATAATGCCGGATTCAACTGATTGACATAGAAGCTATTAGCAAATGAAACCCCGGTACCTCCCATCATATCTTGTGAGGCGACGGTTTCAGGGGCAATCTCGCCAATACCTATGATTGAATATGGGGAGCTACCATGTCCTTGTGCGAAAACAAGAGAGGTGGGTGTGGCAAAAAATAAATAAAAAAACAGTCTGCTTTTAAATGACATTATATTCTAAAATTCTATTGAGTCCTTCCAATACCAAATTTGGAGCTGCAAAGGTCGGATATTTTATCCTACTTTCAAAGTATGGAGCATCTCCTCCGGTGGTAATTATCTGAAAATTAACTTTTTTTTGATATTCTTCAATTATTCCGTTGATTTCGGCTAGCAAACCATTCATTACACCACTCTTCATGCATGATTCTGTATCGTCGCCAATGAGCTCAGGAATATCCTCCGAATCCAATAACGGTAGTTTTTGGGTAAAAGTATTCAAAGCTTTAAATCTCATTCGCTTTCCGGGTGAAATTATTCCACCCACAAATGCGTTTTCGAAATTCACAAAGTCGTATTTAATGGCAGTACCAATATCAATTATAAGTATATTTTCGCCGAAAAAATGCACCGTTGCTCCTACTGCGGCAGCAATACGGTCATATCCCAATGTTTTTGGAGATGCATACTTATTTTTAATTGGCAAACGAGATTCTGAATTTAAAAACAAAACTGAGGGATAATTTTTAAATAATGATTTTAGTTCTTCGGTGGTTTTTACAACTGAAGATATAATTATCCGGTCATTTTCTGCTATTCTGATAAAATCGAATAGTCTTTCGGCAGCAGGAATCCGCTGAACATTCAGCAATCTGCCATGTTCAAAATAACCCACTTTGGTTCGGGTATTACCTATGTCAATGCAAATATTCACCTGAAATAAAAATAAAGGTGACCCCTGAAGATCACCTTTTTGAAAAGTTTTTTAAAAAATTAATCAATGAGCTGCTCCTTCTACGTTTTTCTTTTTCATCACAAAAAATAATACCGCAAATGCAATCACCAATACAGCCGGAATCACAGCAATATTGTCTAAAGTAGCCTGACCAGCTGCAAGTTCGAGAGCATCTCCGGTTAATCCTTTCGCCGAAGCTTCTGCTTTCTCAGCATCAAGCCATCCACCAATTATAGGTTGAAAAATAGACACGCCTACCATTCCAACGCCGCCTATGAGCGACATGCCCAAGGCACCTGTTTTGGGTAAATATACGGCTATAAATGAAATCATATTAGGCCAGAAATAAGCCACTCCGATAGCAAACAAAATGGCAGCAACATACACCATACCTCCAGTTGCCTGACTCATTAATACTATTGCAATTGTAGCGATTATAGATGATCCCAGCAATACCCCTGTAATATTTAAACGATGAATCAATGGACCGGCAAACAAGCGACCAACGGCCATTAAACCTGTAACCAATGCTAATATCAATAATGGCTTGGCTCCCGCCGCTCCTAAAATTCTTTCTACCCAGCTTTGTGTTCCCAGCTCAGTGGTAGCAGTCATAATCATACATACCAACATTAACCAGTAAAGCGGAGAACTCAATATTGCCTTAAGATTTTGAGCAGTAGAAGCACCACCTTCTTCTTTGTGCTCAGGAAATTTTTGTCCCCAAAATAAAACAGCATAAATAATTGTCGGAATGTACATAACCGCAATTTTCGCCTGCCATCCCATACCTGAATCGGTCATAAAATTGGCAATGAGTGTACCGATGGCTATTCCTCCGGGAAACCAAACATGAAAACGGTTGAGCATGGTAGCCTTCTTGTCGCCATCAAACATTCCGGCAATCATTGGATTATAGGCAGCCTCAACCAGTCCATTTCCAAAACTTATAAAAAAGGTAGAGAAAAACAACGGCCAATAACTGGTAGAAAGTATAGAAAAAGTAATACCCACAATATGGCTCACAAAAGCCAGCCAGCCGATATTTTTGGGCCCAAGTGTATTGTAAAGCGGTCCACCTACAAGTGTTGCGATTGGGAATCCGAACAAACCCATAAAATTGATCCAGCCGAGTTGGGTATCAGTTAGGGTAAATTCTTTGGCAAGGTCATTCATGATACCTGCCCTTATACCAAAAGCAAAAGCAGTGGTAATCAATGCAAAACAACTTGCAATAAAAAGACGATTTTTGTTTACCATAATAATTTTGTGTTTTTAAGGGTTGAAATTTTCGTAAATGTACATTTTTTTAACTTTGGGCAAAAGATTTTTTTCATTTTATCAATTTAATAAATTAAAGATTTTATTGAATTCTTCAAACTCTGATTTATTTAAATTTCCTATATTGCAAGCCAAAATATTACCTTAAAAAAATTCAACCGTATGTCAAGAAAAGTGAGAATGGGTATGATTGGCGGAAGCCTTGAAGCCTTTATCGGAGCTGTACACCGCAGAGGGGCTGCCCTTGATGGAGAAATCGAACTTGTATGTGGAGCTTTCAGCTCAGACCCCGCCAAGTCAAAAGCCACCGGCGAAGCACTTTACCTCCCGGCCAATAGAGTTTATGGCTCTTATAAAGAAATGATTCTGAAAGAAAAGGAGCTTCCAGAAGGAGAGCGAATGGATTTTGTATCTATAGTTACGCCCAATCATGTGCACTTTGAAGCGGCAAAATTTGCGATTGAAAACGGTTTCCATGTGGTTTTGGACAAACCAATAACCCTCACAATGGAAGAAGCTAAAGCACTTGAAAAAATTGTTAATGGTTCCGATGTGATTTTTGCCCTTACCCACAACTACACCGCCTACCCCATGGTAAAGGAAGCCAGGCAAATTGTAAAATCTGGAAAAATTGGTCAGATAAGAAAAGTAATAGTGGAATACCCTCAAGGTTGGCTGTCACAATTGGTTGAAGCCACAGGTCAAAAACAAGCTGCCTGGCGTACTGACCCTGCAAGATGCGGAGCCGGCGGAGGAATCGGAGATATCGGAACACATGCAGAAAATCTTGCCGAATATATCACCGGATTAAAAATCACTGAGCTATGTGCCGATCTTACCATTTTTGTTGATGGTAGAAAACTGGATGATGATGCCAATATTCTATTGAGATTTGACAACGGGGCTAAAGGCGTGCTGCATAATAGTCAAATTTGCAATGGTGAAGAAAACGACCTGAATATCAGAGTGTATGGAGAATTTGGCGGCCTGAAATGGAGACAAATGGAACCCAACACCCTGGAGCTGACCAATCAGGAAAACGGTTCGCACATCATCAGAACCGGCGTTGGGAATCTTTCAGCACAAGCAGCTGCTCACACCCGCCAACCGGCCGGTCACCCTGAAGGATATGTGGAGACATTCGCCAATATTTACCGCAATTTCGCATATGCATTAAGAGCCAGATGGGGTAACTCCTCTGCCACTGCAGCTGTAGGAAACCTTGGCAATGACCATACGATTTCAGGTCAGTATAATCCGGAGATTCATGATTTCCCGGGTATTGAAGAAGGAATGAGAGGCATGGGCTTTATTCAGACTGTAATCAAATCAAACAATTCAGACCAGAAATGGACAAAATTTGAAATATAATTTGATTCAAATATTTGAAATTTAACCTTTTAACATAGATAATAAAAATGTCAAAAATCAAAGTAGGCGTAGTAGGGACAGGTTTTATCGGACCGGCACACATAGAAGCTCTCAGAAGACTTCCAAATATTGAAGTGGTTGCACTTTGCGAAGTTAACATAGAACTCGCCACCGCAAAAGCTGCTCAACTGGGCATTGAGAGACCTTGTACTTTCGATGAACTCCTGGCTATGTCTGATATCCAGTGTGTCCATATTTGCACGCCTAACTTCCTGCATTACTCTCAATCAAAAGCAGCCCTTATGGCAGGTAAACACGTGGTATGTGAAAAACCGCTTGCAAAAGATTTACATGAAGCAGAAGAGTTAGTGGCGTTGGCTGCAAAAACGGGACTGGTTAATGCCGTTCATTTCAACCTGAGATATTATCCTTTGGTGCGTCAGATGAAAATGATGCGTGAAAAAGGTGAGCTGGGTGATATTTATTCAGTGATTGGTTCCTATTTACAAGACTGGCTTTTTTATGCGACAGACTACAACTGGCGTTTAGAACCTGACAAATCTGGTGATTCAAGGGCAATTGCAGATATTGGCTCCCACCTAATGGATTTGATTGAATATGTTACAGGTTTGAAAACGGTGGAAGTTATGGCTGATTTTAATACCGTTCACAAAAACCGGAAAAAACCTTTAAAACCTGTTGAGACTTATTCAGGCAAAATGCTTCAACCCGAAGACTATGCTGATGTACATATAAACACAGAAGATCACGCCAATGTGCTGCTTCGTTTTGATAATGGGAACAGAGGCTCAATTACAGTTTCACAAGTTTCGGCAGGTAGAAAAAATCAATTAAAAGTTGAGATTTCTGGTTCTGTGAAGACACTGGCCTGGAATTCTGAAGCTCCTAATGAAATCTGGATTGGCTCAAGAGATGGAGCTAACTCATTGTTGATGAGAGACCCGTCGCTCGTACATGAGGAAGTAAGATCATTAATTACTTATCCTGGAGGACATAATGAAGGTTTTGGCGATACTTCAAAGCAACTTTTCAAAGAAGTATATGAAGCTGTAGCTGCCAACAAGATGCCGGAAAAACCTAAGTTCCCAACCTTTGCCGATGGCTATCGTGAGCTATTGATTTGTGAAAGAATCCTCGAAAGTAGCCGTAGTGATAAGTGGGTAAAAGTGTAGGAATTAATTTGATTGACGATTGATTCGATTTACGATTAATACGATTTACGATTGATTCGATTGAAAATTATGGTATATTCTTAATTAATAGAAATAACTTTTTTAAATAACCCCGGGGGGTGAAAAATTTATAGCACAGGGTTTCAACCTAGTGGAAAAAAGAGAATGTATTTTTTTTACATGCATTTTTGGACCGAAGCAAACCAAAAATCATGACAAAACAGATTAATAATCGAAAGAAAACCCCGGAGGGGTGTAATATTTAGAGCACCGGGTTTCAACCATTGGATTAAAAAAAGTGAGTGCATTTTTGGGCATGCATTTTTGGACCGAAGCAAACCAAAAATCATGACAAAACAGATTAATAATTGAAAGAAAACCCCGGAGGGGTGTAATATTTAGAGCACCGGGTTTCAACCCGGTGGATTAAAAAAAGAGAATGTATTTCTTTTGGCATGCATTTTTGGAGCGAAGCAAACCAAAAATCATGACAAAACAGATTAATAATTGAAAGAAAACCCCGGAGGGGTGCAATATTTAGAGCACCGGGTTTCAACCCGGTGGATTAAAAAAAAGAGAATGTATTTTTTTTGGCATGCATTTTTGGAGCGAAGCAAACCAAAAATCATGACAAAAAAATCGACCCAAAGGTTAATCAAAATATTAATTTATTGATATTTAAATAAGAATAATTTTTAAAACGCTGAAAGCCAAAAGCTGAAGCTAAATGCTAAAATAAAATGAAAACAATAAAAGGACCCGGAATATTTCTCGCTCAGTTTATGGGTGATGAAGCTCCGTTTAATTCTTTGGATACCATCGCCGACTACATGGCCGGAAAAGGCTATAAAGGCATCCAACTCCCGGCCTGGGATGGAAGAGTAATTGATTTGAAAACTGCCGCTGAGTCTCAAACTTATTGCGATGAGCTCAAAGGAAAACTCGCTGCAAAAGGACTGGAAATCACTGAGCTTTCTACGCACCTTCAGGGGCAACTGGTGGCCTCACATCCAACCTACAATACCATGTACGATGCCTTTGCTCCGGCAGAAGTTCATGGAAATGAACCAGCCCGCAGAGAGTGGGCGATTCAGCAACTGAAATACGCTGCTAAAGCCTCAAAAAATCTGGGATTGACCTCGCATGTAGGTTTCTCAGGAGCTTTAGCATGGCCTTTTTTATATCCCTGGCCACAAAGACCTGCCGGATTGATTGACACAGCATTTACAGAACTGGCAAAAAGATGGAAGCCTATTCTGGATGTGTATGATGAAAACGGTGTAGATTATTGCTATGAATTGCACCCGGGAGAAGACCTCTTTGATGGAACGACTTTCGAAATGTTTGTGGATAAACTTGGTGGTCACAAAAGAGCTTGTATCAATTATGACCCAAGTCACTTCGTATTGCAAGGCCTTGATTATGTTCAGTTTATTGACTTTTACCATGAGCGTATCAGAGCTTTCCATGTGAAAGATGCAGAATTTAATCCTACCGGTAAACAAGGTGTTTACAGTGGTTATGCCGGATGGGCTGACCGTGCAGGCAGATTCCGTTCGCTGGGTGATGGTCAGGTCGATTTCTCTGCGATTTTTTCTAAAATGTCACAGTACGATTACGATGGATGGGCGGTATTGGAATGGGAATGCTGTATCAAATCCAGCGAACAAGGTGCCACTGAAGGTGCTCCATTTATCGAGAGCCACATCATTGAAGTAGCTACCCGAGCTTTTGATGACTTTGCAGCCACCGGAGCTGACGAAGCTGTAAATAAAAGGGTTTTAGGGATCTGATTTTGAAGTTATTATAAATTGCAAAGACCCGTGAAAACGGGTCTTTTTTTGTTAAAATATCTTATTTGAAACTATCTTTTCCATTTTATAAAAAACAAAAACCCAGATAATGCAATTACTCCTACTCCAATAATCCAAAATTTCGAAAAGGAATTTGGAAGTTTCTGATTTACTTTATATATTTTGTTTACTTCTACCCCTTTAATCTCTTGTTCATCTCCGTTGGCCCAGAATACTTTAATTTTATCAATTTTTGTAGCGTTTCCTAATCCAAAGTGTAGAATCGGTGAGCTTTGGCTCAAGTGACTAGTGCTGCCTCCATCCACTTCTCGTATAAAAATTTTCCCGCCGGATTCAATTTCTACGCTGCAACCAATACCGGCTATTTCATTATTTTTCCCAACAAGCTTTAGTTGTATCCAGTTATTTTTCGGAAAATCATTCCTGAAAATCTTAGTGAACGACTGAGCAGGAAAATCCAAAACGGGATTTTGGCTGACAGATAAGACATCTAAATCTCCATCCCGATCCAAATCAAAAAGTATTGAGCCCCGCCCTATCCCGTAATCATTGATTCCAAACTGTCTGGCTTTATCTATAAATTTTCCATTGCCTTGATTTTCATAATAAAAATTGGCCATAGGTACGCAGTTAGGGTTGAGGTCGCCATTGTTTACAAACAAATCGAGGTCACCATCATTGTCAAAATCTGCAAAATTTGCCCCCCATGAAATGGCCAGAAAATTAAGACCTGCAGATTGAGTAGTATTTAAAAATGGCTTTCCCGGCCCCTGGTTTTTCAGCAAATAATTAAACCTGATGTTGGTAAAATAATAGTCCAAAAGCCCGTCTCCATCATAATCTCCCACTGCTGTAGCCATTGAATTTATTTTGAGGTCCATTTCTTTTTCTACCGAAATGTCCCTGAACTGTTTCCTGGGATATAGATTTTCATACAGAATATTCGGGGTTCTTTTATAACCAAAATCATGATTGACAATCAAATCCTGATCTCCATCTTTATCAAAGTCGCTGAAAACACCCCCAAAACCAAACCCTTTGTGAGTGAGTCCATACTCTTTATATTCATTTTTGAAAAACTTCCCTTCATGATTTATAAGCAGATAACTCTCTGAGATTTGGTTTGCTCCTACCACCGTAGCATCTGTAATGGTATTGAGTGGTCCATCGTATTGATTAAAGTAATTTCCTACATAAATATCCGGGTAGCCATCGGCATTGACATCTCCAAAACTGGCTCCGGTACTGAATGAATTGAGCGGTTTGAGGCCATATTGATCTGTGACATCTGAAAAAGTGCCATTTTTGTTATTCAGAAAAAGCAGGTTTTCGGCTCTGGGAATCACTTGCCTTTTCCCTCGGGTCGAAATGGTGGTAATGAACAAATCCCGGTAACCATCTTTATTTACATCAGCCGAAACTACTCCCTGAGTGATATAACCTTTGGTTTTGGTAAGTCCAGATTTTTCAAAAACATCAGAAAATGTGCCGTTTCTGTTATTTCGGTAAAGTTTATCATTTTCGGTTCCTGTGGTGAGATAAACATCCTCGTAACCATCATTGTCAAAATCAATTACACAGGCACCTCCACCCAAAAATCCCTCAAAAACTTTGAATTGATGATCAATTCCTGAATTTTTTGTAATGTCAGTAAATTGACCAAATGAACTAATATTTAACAATAATAAAGTCCACCAAAACTGTATCAGCCTTTTTATCTTTATTTTTTTCTCCATTTCAGCGACAAAACATTTTCAGCTATTTCTTTTCCTTTTATCAACCCGGCTTCATTATCCTGTGGGCAATGGATACCTCCATAAAACCTTGAGTTGGCTGTCTCATGGGCCAATTCCCAGAAACTATTAAATTTTCTGGCTTTAAATTCAACATTCCGTAGGGCATCTTTTCTTCTTCCTGCATGCAGGCTATCAGTAAAGCTAAATTTCTCTCCAAATCCATCGGTCAAAATTGTAGCTGCTGCTGCTGCTTGAATGGCATGGCCCGAAGGAAATGCAGGAAAAGGAGGGTCCGGCCAAAATGAGTTCCAGGTTGAATCAATATGCTCTACGATAAAAGTATTGGGTCTTTCAGAAAAATATTTATACTTCCATTTCCAGCAGTTACGGAACGCATCAGCCAGGCTCATCCCTACTTTCGCATAGGTTTCGGTACATTTCCAAAAACTGGCCCCGGATTTTCTTAGGCTCAAAGTTGCCAAATAATAAGAATGCCCCGGGGGTGTAGGGGTTTCGTCGGGGTCATCACCCCAATAAATGGCAGCCTCCTTTTCAGCCTGGGTCAAAGATTTTTCTTTTTTATAGACCTCCATAAATTGATTAAAATAATCTGAACCTTGCTGATCATTATATGCAATAAATTTGGGGTCTGTAAGCTCGTTATTTTTAGTCAGAAAAGTCCTGTTTTCTCCCCAATGCGGGTGTAGCGGGTAATGGCTAAATGACTGACCGTAAAGAGGTGGCTTCCATCCACCTTTTCTTTGAGAGAATTTAAGTTTTTTATCAAAATTTTTAAGATAAGCCCTATGTCCACCATCTGATTTTGACCATTCAAAAACTGCCAAAGCTATTTTTTTACCATAATTTTTTGAGGCCAAAACCTGTTTTTCTGTTAATTTCCCATTGGTAAGCACTTCATTTTCAATTAAGCTCCTTAAACTATCAATTCTGGCTTTATTGCGATCACTGGTCTGAATATAAATACTTTGAAGGATTACTGCCTGAGCCTCGTTGAGTGAAATCAAAGGATTAACTCCAACAGTATCAGTCTTTTCAAGCAAAAAACCATTTAGCTGCCCACTCATGGATACCAAGGAGTCATTTAACCCTGCTACGGATTCATACATTGTCAAACCAATATAGCCCAGGCTTCGGGAAGCAAAAGTGGGTGAATTGGCAGGAGTAGTCTTCAAAATATCAGTGGTCAAGTCTGCCCAGCGATTTGGGATTTCATTTTTATTAAAATCATTTTTCTTTTTACAAGAAAAAGTGAACAAAATAAACAGGGGAAAAAATATGATTCTTTTATTCATAATGATAGACCTGAACCGGCTTTTGCAATATCCCTAAATAAATATCATTATTGACGACACATGCACTTCGAACATCACCTTTTACACTTAAGCCCGAAATAGACTGGGGCACATATTGAAATGTACCCTTTCCCTTACCTTTTAGCAAAACGCCATAACTTGCATCAATCTGTCCAAACCTCAACTTGGTTTTTGTCAAGTTCCCAAAAAGCAATAAATCTGAAATGCCGTCTTTATCAAAATCTTTTGAAAGTATCTCAAAAACAGGGGCATTTTGAACCTCAAAAGGTAAAGGAGCCTCTTTGAATTTACCGTTTCTTTGACCAAAAAACATCATGGTTTGGGTGGTATTAATGTCCATTTTATCTGAACCGGAAAGTTTTCCGAGCAATGTTTCTGTAGTCAGATCGGAATAGCTGTCAAAATTAGTAAACTCCGCTCTGAACTTAGGTAATTGATAGATAAACTCATCACGGGTCACATAGGGATATTTCTGACCTTTGATATATGAAGATAGAATGGGATCAATCTGTCCATTTTTATCAAAATCACCATAAAATAACTCAATAGGTTGTGAATCAGATGCTTTTAATTGAAAATTCAGACCAATATTCCCTGCAATGAGGTCTGGTATTTTATCGTTATTGACGTCACCAACCCATAATTTGTTCCAAAAACCTTTATATTGTTTTTCAAAAAAGTCATCAGTTCTTTCTTCCAGTTTTCCGCCATTGATTTTAAATATTCTGACAGGCATAAACTCCCCAGCAACTATTAACTCCTGACTTTTATCCAGATCCAAATCGGCCCAAATGGCATCACTGACCATCCCGAGGTTTTTATTGCTTCCCAAATACTGTTCGGTTTTATCTACAAATTTTCCATTTTTATTATTTATCCAAATACCGCTTTGAGGTAAGAGAGGATATCTACCCGGAATGACCCTACCACCTATAAAAATGTCGGTCAAGCCATCTCTGTTAATATCTGCAAGTGCCACCGCCGATTTTGAAGTAAGTAATAATGGCAAAGTATTCACTTTTTCAAATTTCCCATCTCCTTTATTCAGGTATAGCCTGTCGGCTAATTCTTTACCATTTTCCTGAAAATCATGGTATCCACCTGAGGCAATGAATATATCTTGCAGGCCGTCGTTATCAGCATCAAAAATAGTCAGGGCTCCATCATGACAAGCCTTGTCAGATTCGAAAGCAGTGATAGCCTTTTTTGTAAAACTTCCTCCTTTATTTTGCAGAAATAAAGAAGTTGAATTTCCTCTGCTCCCTCCAATAACAAGGTCATCAAGACCGTCATTATTAAGGTCTCCTTTGGCTATTTCCGGGCCATTGTACGATAGTTGATGCGTGAGAAGTAGTTGTCGCTCAAAATCGTTTGTCTCAGGCGAAATGTCGGTAAAATCAATAGCATTATTTTTTTTAGAAAATACAGTATTTACCTTTTCCCTTTGAAAAGAAAATTTCGAATTTGCTTCGGTTTCTTTTAAAACCAAAGTTTGATTGGGTTTAATATTTTTCAAAACCTGTGCCTTCCCTCCCGGCCAAACCACCCTAACAGAATCAATATTTGATTTTTTTGAAATCCCCAAATTGATTTTAGGATCAATATTGGACTGGTAACCTCTGGAAATAAAATTCTCAAAATATTGAGTTAAACCTTCGGAATAAACCCAAATCTTTGCTCCTAACCCCAAGCTATTTCCTTTTTCTCCTTTAAGATTAATCTTCAAAAAGTTGTTTTTTGCCTGCTCATCGTTTTGATTTTTATATATAAAAGCCGGCTTATTGATATTATTGGAAACCAGATCAAGGTCGCCGTCATTATCCAGGTCCACCCATACACTTCCATTGGAATTTGAGGGCTCTGTCAATCCCCAATTTTCAGAATATTTCTCAAATTTCTGACCATCAAAGTTTTTAAAAACATAGTTGATGACATTGGAAGAAGGCATTTGTTTTATTATTTCCAAAACGTCTTCTCTTTGCAGCCGGCCTTTTTGTTTTACATAGTTTTCCATGTATTTGATAAAATCGAGATTGGTATAATCCCGAAAATATCCGTTAGAAATAAATAAGTCTTTCCATCCATCATTGTCAAAATCGGCTAAAAGAGGCGACCAGCTCCAGTCAGTATTTGAAATTCCTAGCTGTTGGCCAATTTCCGAAAAAGTACCATTGCCATTGTTGCGGTGCATCATATTACGCATATATTGGTAATAAAATCCGCTTTTTACGTTGAGGTCAAACTTTGCGAAATTATCAGGAGCCATTAAAAGCTTCTGACGCTTGTTATCCTCAGGAAGCATATCTAATGTAAAAATATCGACCAAGCCATCATTATTATAGTCGGCGACATCGTTACCCATAGAAAATTGGCTGGTATGGCCAATCTGCTCACTGAGTTTGTTGGAAAAAGTTCCGTTTTTATTGTTTATATAAAGATAATCGGGTACTGAATAATCATTGGAAACATAGAAATCCGGCCAACCGTCCTGATTAAAATCAGAAATACCGAGACCTAGTCCATAGCTTAATTCAGACCCATTTATGCCACATGAAGTGGTCTGATCTGCATATTTTCCATTGTTATTTTTATAGTATCGTAATCCCATTTCGGGATTATCCCTTGACAATAAAGCCTTTGTACCTTCAACATTAAGAAGGGGCAAATTTTTTGGGTTATGATTGAGTAAAAGCATATCGAGGTCGGAATCGAGGTCAGCATCAAAAAAATATGCCTGAGTAGAATATCCTATGTGGTTTAGCCCAAATTCCGCGGCCATTTCTTTAAACTGTGGGACACCTTGAGGGTCATTCCCTTGATTTACAAAAAGTTGATTAGTCCGTTTTTCAAGTGGTAAAGTTCCGCTATAACATAAATAAATATCCAATAATCCATCGGCATTTATATCTACTGTTGTAACTCCTGTTTTCCACGGACCGGGTCTTCCTTCCAGGCCGCTTTCTTTGGTCCAGTCTTCAAATTTAAGTTTACCTTTGTTGAGATAAAATTTGTTGGGGCCCATATTTGAGGTAAAATACAAATCTGTATTTCCATCGTTATTAAAATCGCCGGTGGCTATCCCTCCCCCATTATAAAAATATTCATACACCAAAATATTGGTATTAAGCCCTTCATCGAGAATATTTTGAAAGTCAATCCCGGTTTGTTCGGCACTTAAAAGCTTGAATAAGGCAGGACCTGTGAATTTCGAATCTTTGCTAATATTATTTTTACAAGCTAACAAAGCATTTCCGATTACCAACAGGAGCAAAAATCTGCAATATTTCATAATAAAGGATTAAGGGCAATAATGAAAAAATCTATCCCCAAATTAAGGGGATAGATTTAAAATTAAACAACTAATTTGAATATTAATATCCCGGATTTTGAATCAACTTGCTATTCCGGTTTATCTCATCCCTGCTAATAGGCCTAAAGTACATCTTATTTTTCCAGGTACGCCGCTCATTTTCAGTATTATCAGCTACGGTATATGTATAATCATACTTGGTTTTATCATAGCGATAAGGAACATTTGGAGTGGCTCCAGGTTTCAGTTTAGCTTCGGGGTTTATTTGCTTGATTCCACGCCCTAAAGTAGCCGGAGCTATTAACCAACGTCTTGCATCGTGATATCTGTGCTCTTCATACACCAGTTCAATCCTCCTTTCATTACGATATTTGTCACGAAGGGCATTACCGCTCTCTGTAAGTGCAGGCATACCCGCCCTGAACCTAATTTTATTTAACCAGGTTCTGGCTTCGGCGTCCTCACCCAACTCAATGCATGCTTCAGCATAATTAAAAGCTGCTTCAGTATAACGAAGAAATGGCCAAGGAATCACCTGAACGTTTGATTGATTGTCAGCAAGGGCCGGATTTGGATCGATGAATTTTCTTGTATAGTAGTGAGTCCGGCTACCATTCCAGTTTTCTATAGCCGACTCTCTTGTATCGATACCATTTATTTTTCCTCCTTTACCATCATCATAATAGCCCGTTTGCACCTGATTTACAGGATCTAAGCCAGCTACATCCGAAGGTCTTGGCTTCCAGGTAGCTCCATCATAAAGAATAGTAGCGTAAAAACGAGGATCGCGATTGGCAAAAGGCTCAGCTTTATGTTCAGGTTTCGACCAGTCAAATTTACTTCCGTCCATCATTTCATAATCATCAACTAACTGCTGAATCGGAGTATTTCCTGCCCAGTTATGATATCCATTCGGACCATTGTTTATACCATAATTCAATCCTCCCAAAGGCCAGTTACTTTCAGCTGTGTAAAGAGCTGAAAGGGTACGATAGAAAATCAGGTCATTAGCACCTGCGGCATCTGCGGAAGCACTTTTTCCACCCATTGCCAGAGCAATGTAATTGTTTTTGCCCTCGCTAGCACTTACCGGAGCGGAAAGATTCATTTTATACCCACCTGTTGCATCCAACACCGCTTTGGCAGCAGCTTTGGCGGCTTGCCACCTGGCTTTTCTATCACCTGATGTGTAAGCTAACAAATCCATATTGGCAAATGAGGCTATATCAGTTGCACTTGCTTTTAATGCATTAGCATCGTGCAAGTCACTTGCAGCATAGAGCAATACTCTGGATTTTAAAGCCATGGCAGCTAATTTATCGGCTCTCCCAGGTGTGGAACCTTTTCCATCAAGTAAACTGGAGGCTTTTTCGAGGTCAGCTATGATAAATTTCACACACTCATCATAAGAACTACGGGCGATGGTATAATCATCATCAAGTCCATAAGCTTTATCAATCAAAGGAACTCCTCCATAAAACCTTACTAATTGCTGATAAAAGTAAGCCCGCATAAAATGTGCTTCACCAAGTAATCTGTCACGTGTGCCTGTTGCAAAAGTTACTTTTGGTAAGTTTTCAATGGCAACATTGGTTTGTCTTATAGCCAGATACATATTGTTCCACTCATAAGTACCACTCATCCAGGCAAGTGACCCAGGGCTTTCTGAACCCTCATTGAACGGGTTGATGTTACGCCCTGCGTGAGTAAACATGGCCTCATCGGTATAAGCAGCAAGGGCTTGCTCTTCAAAACCTCCATATCCCAAAAATGAATACACATTGAAAATAAATGCCTCAGCTAGAGCGGCATCAGACCAAGTAGCATCACTCGAGATTTTGTTTAGTGGTCGGGTGTTGAGGAAATCGTCATTACATGAAATGGTAAATCCCAATAACACCAATGTTGAAAGAATATAATTTCTAAATTTCTTCATCTTGATTCTTAATTAAAATGATACACTTAAACCGGTGTTAATAACTCTCGCCTGAGGATAAAATACACCACTCTGAGCAGTTGCTTCAGGGTCATATACTTTCATTTTGTCGATAGTCAACAAGTTGAGAGCGTTGAGATACAAACGAACACTTCCCAAATGTACTTTCTGTACCACACTAGCTGGAAGAGTATAGCCTAACTCAACGTTTTTCAACCTTACATAGTTTTTGTTGAATAAATAATAGGTGTTCATTCCATAATTACCTCCTGTAAAATAGGTATCTCCCCGGCTTGCCAGGCGAGGATGTTCACTACTTGGATTTTCAATGCTCCATCGATTATCAAAACTATATTTAAGGAAGTTTCCGATATCACCTGATTCTGTCTGAATTCTTAACAGAGCACCGGTAGCCCCCTGCAAAAGCATATTCAAATCGAAGTTTTTGTAACGCATATCCAGTGTAGCTCCAAAGTTGAATGTCGGGGTAATGTTTTTGTCCAATCTCACTGCATCATCGGCATTGATTTTACCATCATTGTTAACATCCTGGAATTTCATATCACCTGGGATAAGTTTTGAAGTTACTGAGCTGTAATCAAGTTTATTGGCATCAATATCCGTTTGATCTTTAAACACACCATCAAACTTATAAGCAAGGTACGCTCCGATAGGCTTTCCTTCCTGACGTTGATAATCCGGTGCTCCCGGAACTTCGTCCATATAAACCACTTTGTTTTTTGCATATCCTCCATTGATACCTCCTCTGATTTGTAAAGCTCTGGATGCTTTGGAGTTATACATCAGATTAAACTCAAAACCCCGGTTATCTACTTTTCCTGCATTAACAGGAGGTAGCAAAGAGTTAATACCTGATGATGCCGGGGTTGACCCGGTTTTTTGAATCAAAATTTGATCCCTTCTGTTAAAAAAGTATTCCAGCGTAAAATCAATAGTATTATTTAATAATGTACCATCTAATCCAATGTTGTAATTGTTTGCTCTTTCCCAGGTGAAGTTAGGGTTTGCAAGGACAGTCTCAACTAAGGTAGTGGCGAGAGCATTATTGATAGGATAATTTCCAAAACCATAAGTTGCTAAAAATGCATATTCCTGTAAAGCATCCCGATAATAAACCTGATCATTTCCCATTTGACCATATGAAGCCCTGAGTTTCATGTAGTCTATAGCTTTCACTTTAAACCAAGGCTCACTGGTAATGTTCCATCCTAACAACAATCCAGGAAAGAAGCCGAATCTTTTAGATTCCGGAAAAATATAACTTCCGTCATATCTCCAAATATATTCGGCAAGATACTTTTCTTTAAAAGCATACTGAGCTCTTCCGTAGTAACCAAGCCTTGCACGCTCATAAGCACTACCACCAGTATTCATTTGATCAGTACCGCCTGCAAAAAGTTGATCAACTGCAGAGGAAATATAGTTTCTTCTAAAAGCAAAAAAGCCACTCCCTTCAAATTTTTCTTTAGTAACTCCGGCAAGGAAATTCAAATTATGATTGTCAGAAATTGTTTTCTCATAATTTAGCATTGCGGATAAATTTGTATTCAAAACTGATCCATAACTTTGACTCAATCTAGGATCGGTAAAATTTGATCTAACAGCTCCTTCTAATTTCGGTGTTACGCCATCTGCCTCAAAAGTTTTTTTATCCCAATAATAGAGTTTCCATGGCGTTTGCCACACTTTGTTAGTAGAAGAGTTCTTATCTATGGCACCAATAAGGCTTAATTTTAGCCCTTTAATCCAAGGATTTGTGATATCTACCCCACCATTCAATTGTACATAATCTGTTGGATTATCCTGATACCCGGTGGCATTGGTTGTAATCACATATGGATTTTGACCATTTTCAATATCAGGACCAGGCATGCCATTGGGCCAAACCTCCGGCTCTGTTGGGCGGCCCCTCATTAGCATTCTAAATATAGAGCCTGCACTTTCAGTCGGGAATTTTCTCTGCTCTCTTCTGATCAAAATTCCAACGTTTGCACTTAAATATTTGTTGACTTTTGCATCAAGATTGGTTCTCAGATTATATTGACTGTAATTAGTGGCAGAATTTTTATAATAAGCATCCTGAAAAACATACCCCAAAGAGGTCATGTATTTTACGGTCTCAGTTCCTCCTGACAATTGAAGATTATGACGATTCTGAGGAGTCCATGTCTTGAATGCGTCCCCGAACCAATCAGTATCCGGATACCTCCAGGGATCACTTCCATCTAAATGTTTTTGAACGGCCTGAGGACTATAATTGGCATTAAGTGTTGTTACTCCTGCTGTAGGGGAGTCATAAGTGCCAGTGGTTTTTATGCTGTTCCATGCTGTCGACCATTCATTGGCTGGAATAGACTTATAAATCGGCAACTCATTCATTATGTTGGCATATTCATATGCGTTTGACATTTCAGGAACTCTGGTTGGTTGCGAAAACCCCTGATTAAAGTCATAAGTAATTAAAGGCTTGCCCAATTTTCCTCTTTTAGTAGTAATCAGGATTGCACCATTTGCAGCTCTTGCCCCATAAATCGCTGCTGATGCATCTTTCAAAACTGAAATACTTTCAATGTCACGTGGTGACAATCTTCCTAAACCACCATCACGGTCAGGAATACCATCAATTACAATCAAAGGGCTACTGTTACCCAAAGTATTATTGCCCCTGATTCTGATCAGGGCCCCATCATAACCCGGTTCACCACTTTGCTGAATAACCACAAGTCCCGGCAGACGTCCGGCGAGTGAGTTAGACATATCCACAGCAGGTGATTTGATAAGTTTTTCGCCTTGCACCTGTGTAACAGCCCCCGTTACAGTAACTTTTTTCTGGGTACCATAAGCAACAACTACCACTTCTTCCAGATTTCCAACATCAGGCTTCAGACTGATGTTTAATTCTGCCTGGCTTCCAACCAGCACTTCCTGTGTGGCAAAGCCCACAAAAGAAAAAACAAGAGTGGATGCACCGTCTTTCACATTAAGTGAAAATTTACCATCAACGTCAGTAATAGCACCATTTGTGGTACCTTTTTCAGTCACTGTAACACCTGGCAGGGGAGACCCTGCATCATCAGTTACTTTACCTTTTACAGGTTTAGCAACAGAGGCAGCAAAAGATTGAACAATTAAAACGCAAACCAGTAATAAGGACATTGATATTCTGAGAACTTCAGCATACCACCTTTTACCGCTTTCCCTAGGTAGGAATTTCTTCATAGAGAATAATTTTAAGGTTTAAAAAAATTTAATTGAATTCCTAAATTATATTAACGCCGATACCGGGTTGAAAAATCGGACAAATACTTGATTTAGAAACTCTTTCGGGAAAAATGTAGATTAGGGCTTAATCACATTTAAATCAAAAGTAGGAATATGAAACCCCATTGTAAAGTACTTTTTTTATAAAAAATAAAACTTTTCTAATTTTTTTTATCAAAAAGGCCTAAATCAATAATTTTTTTAATGTGCAAACATTTGCACAATTCGAAAAATAAATTAAACTTTACCAATAAACCCAGATATTATAAAATATTGAACTATGACAAATACAACCACTATAAAAACTATTGCAGAAACTTTGGGAATTTCCATTTCTACGGTTTCAAGAGCATTGCAAAATAATCCAAGAATCGGAATTAAAACCAGAGAGCTTGTACAGAAAACCGCTGTTCAACTTAACTATTTACCTAATCAGGCTTCTCATTTACTTAGGAAAAAATCTACCAGGATCATAGGCATTATGGTTCCAACCCTGAATGAAGAATTTTTTTGTCAAATAATTGATGCTGTTGAGGAGGTTGTTAGAGAAAAGGGTTATTATCTTCAAATTTTCCAATCTAAGGATATCGAAACCAGACAATTGGAAGGCTTAAATCATTTTAAATACCTGAGAGTAGAGGGGGTATTAGTATCTCTTGCTGCAGAAACCAGTAAAATTGAAGCTGTTTCCGATTTAGAAAAATTCGGAATACCAGTTGTGTATTTTGATCGGGTTCCAAGAAATAAAATGGTTCACAAAATTAAAAGCAATGTTGATTTAGGTACCAAAGAGGCAATTGAGTTTTTAAGAGGAAAAGGTGTTGAAAAATTAGCCTTTATTAATGGCCCTTCTTTACTCGATACTTCTGACGACAGACTCAACGGATATTTAAGAGGAGTAATGACTTATAATCTGAAAACTTCTCCAAATATGATAAAATCAACAGATCTCTCGGAAAAAAGCGTTGCTGATGCCTTGCCAACAATACTGAATGAAAAGCCTGATGCAATATTTACCTTTAATGATTACATAGCATTATACGCCATGGAGGCTTGTAAAAAAAAAGGAATTAAACCCAATAAGGATGTCCTTTTTGTGAGTTATGGCAATCTTCCATTTACTAAATATATGGATAACCCTCCTATGGCTTCAGTAGAACAGTATCCCGAAAAAATTGGAAAAGAAGCTGCAAATATTATGTTAGAAAGATTAGGTGAAAAAGACACTGAGCCGGTTCAAATATTAGTAGATACAAAACTTATCATTCACTAAGTTATCATTTCAGCCTAAAACTATTCAAATAAGGCTCTATCATGGGTTGATAATAGGTGTACTTTTCGGTTTCGCATGCAAAAGTCATAATATAAACCTTGCTATTTTTTACAAAATAATACTGTCTCCATGTTTGTTTAAACTTATCTTTTTCTCCTTTATAGGTCAGACGAAAGGCATTAGATTTAATTTTTTTCCGGTCAACAATGCTAAAATTTTTGACTACAGATGGCAGGTATTTTATTGAAAATCGGGCATATTCATCCACGGTATAACTAGCTGATGGCAATTGATTTACGGTAAAATTAATGCTTTCCAAAAATGTATCCAAAATACTCAAAGTATCGAATGGGGCAACCAAATTACAAAGTTCTTCCTTACAATTTTCCTGAATTTTCCACCCTTTGGGGATAGTAATTACATATCCTTTCTTCTCCAAAACAGGTTCTTTCTCGGGCTTTTTAGAAGTTGAATCTGTTTTTTGAGCCAATAATTGAACAGAAATCAAAAATGTCAGAAAAAGAAATTGTAATTTTCTCATGGTCAGTATTTTATTCAAATCTCCTCAATCACTGCTACTTTGGCAAGATCTTCCCAATAACTAGGGTAAGATTTGGCCACTACCCCGGGTTCTTTAATGATAACCTCTTTAATCATAGCGAGTGGTGCAAATGCCATAGCCATCCGGTGGTCATCGTAGGTTTCAATTTCAGGGATATTTTCCCAATTTCCACTTCCGGTTATTTCATATTCAGCGTTAGGAATCGTTTCAATTAATGTGGCATTGATCTTGGCTAATTCTTCCTGTAAAGCAAAAACCCGGTCGGTTTCTTTGATTTTCAGACTTTCAATACCTGTAAATTTACCTTTGATTCCCTTCGCTCCCAGAACTACCGCAACGGTCTGGGCCAAGTCGGGACAATTGGTAAAATCCCACTCAAATGAACTTTCGGCAGGGATTTTTTCCAGCAAAACACCCTCAGAAGTAAAAGTACTTTTTACTCCTAAATGACTCATAATCTCAGCTATTGAGCTATCGCCTTGTAATGAGTTTTCTTTTAAACCCAGCAATTCGATTTTTACCTCAGCATTTTGAGCCAGTGCCACCACTGCATACCAATATGAAGCCCCTGACCAGTCAGATTCAACTTTATAATGGGCAGCATGGTATTTTTGTGGTGATACTTTTAGTGTTTTTTCATTCCAATTTTCCTGCACTTTTACACCAAAAGCCTCCATTTGCCTGATGGTCATTTTTATATAGGGAACCGACCCCACCTCACCGGTTAATCTGATGGTCAAACCTTTAGGCAGAACCGGAGCAATCATCAACAGTGCAGAAATATACTGACTGCTTACATCGCCTCTGATTTCAACAAAATCTGATATCTGATTAGTAAATCCTTCAATTTTATGCGGTGGATAACCCGGCTCTTTTTGATATTCAATTTCTACTCCAATGGCTTGCAAGGCTTCCACCAATATTCCGATAGGTCTCTGGCACATTCGGGGGGTGCCGGTCATGGTTTTGGATTGGTTGGTGGCGGAAAAATAGGCAGTCAAAAAACGCATGGTAGTTCCGGCATCCAATACATCTGCCACAGAGCCTTCAGACTTCAGCAGCCTGATCATGGTCTGGGTGTCGCGGGCAGTTGACAGATTCTCCAGTTCGCCTGAAAAACCGGATAATGCATTAATAATCAATGCCCTGTTACTCTCGCTTTTCGAAGAAGCCAGTCTTATTTTCTCGTTAAAAATGTCGTTTTTTGCCTTAATTAAATATCTCTGCATCCATCCAAAATTTGTGCAAAGATAGCCTTTTTAAATCTTTATAAAAACCTGATTTCGGTACATCCACCGTAAAACGAGCCATTCTACTGCAAGAATTACAGTTCCTGAAACCAGCGTTTCGTAGTTTTCTCCAAAAATCAAATAAACATTTTGGCCAAAATGAATTTTGAAATTATCATAAATAAAACCGTTAACTGTATGTGCCAAAACATAGGCAGCGATTGAGTTAAGGCCGATTATCCTGAAAAATTCAAAGGGTTTTACAATTCTGAATTTTTCTACCAGAAAGCTAAAAAGTATAAGAAATAAATAGCAGATTCCACCACTAAACAGCGTCCACACTGGCGTCCAAATACGTTTTACTATTGGATTAACTCCCAGAAAATGAAGCACTAAACCAATAATAATCAATGTAATAGAAAACATTCCAAAGGTTTTTATTTTTTCTGAAAATGCAGGCTCAGACTTTAAAATATTGCCGGCAAAAAGTCCAAGAATCATAGTGCCCAAAGTAGGGATAAAACTTAACGTGACATACCCGCCACCATTAAATACAAACGGAGAGGTACGGGGGAAAAGGTTGAGAAACCATTGATCAAATGCATTGGCAAGATTATAATTTTTATTCCAATGTGCTGCGAATCCGGACAAAGAATGTGGCCAATCGTTGGCAACTCCGACAGTTTCCCAGTTAAAATCTGGCGAAGCAATGGGATATAAAGCAAAAGCCAGCCAATAAAAAAATATTATTCCGGCGAATGTTATTTTCTGTATTTTGGGTGAAACAAAACCTAGTAAAAACAAAAATGGATATCCCAGACCTATTTGTGTAAGAGTATCTTCAAAAGTCCAGTTGGTGATAGTATGGCCAAAAGATCTTAGAAAAACACCTAATAAAATCAATATCAATGACCTTTTGAATGCATGAAAAACCATTTTTTTGAAGTCCTCTCCTTTTTTTATTCTGGAAGCAACAGAAAAAGGCAAAGCCACGCCTACCAGAAAAGAAAACGAGGGCTGAATCATATCATGAAGTGAGCAACCGACCCATTCCACATGAGATTGGTTAAAAGCCAGGAACTTCCAAAAACCACTTTCCGGGACTTTTTGACTTATTTTCCAAAATTCCCATACTTCGGCCATCATCAGAAACATGACAAATCCGCGGTAAATATCCACAACCGCATTACGGGGAGATTTCATAATTTATTAACGCATATTTACCAAATCTATGGAAAAATATCTCATTAAATTCAGTAAGCCTTTAAAATCTTAAGTTGACGGTTGGAATTGAGGTGCATAGAATTAAAAAACTTGCTCCGATTCTGCAATAGTATCAGAGCTGATTGGATCCCCCCCAATATTGCCCAACCCTGGGCATTGGCAAACGGATTCCGGTCAAAATAAATATAATCATAGGCAAGAGGCGTAAGTATAGCCAAACTACCCCAGCTCAATCCAACTTTCAGTCCTTTATACTTATCTCTTCGGAAGATTTGGTCAATTTCTGAGGGATTAAAAGTGTATTTATATAACTTTTTTTCCAGATCTGAATATTGATAAACTGAAAAAGTTGAATCTGAAATTTCAAGTATTTCTTCCTGAAAAATTTGCCCTTCCTTAGTTTTAAATCTTAACTTATCTCCCTCATAAAATCTTTTTCTTTTTCCGGTTCGAAAGTTATCCAGTACCAGGAAATTCCCCTTATCAACCAGGGTTTTGTAGGCATTGGGATTATTTTTTTCGAGAAGCTCTTCAATTTGTAAAGCTCTCTTTTTATGAGGTTCCTGAGCAGATACGTTCAGCTCTAAAATACAAATAAGCAGTATGGTAATTATTTTTCTCATCATTAAAATTATTTTTATCAATAATTTTCAAAAAACTATTGAAAGATTAAGACACCTAAATAATGCAATAATCTAAGATATAAAATCTTAATTCTCAATCAAGCCCTTTCAACACCTAAACTTACCAACTTTCCAACTTTCTAACTATCTAACTTACCAACTTTCTGACTTACCAACTTTCTAACTTACCAACTTTCTAACTTAGAAAAACTAACTATCCCCAATCGAAACGCCTCCCGAAACAATTATTTTCATCACCTCGGCACTTGAAATTGTAAGAATTTCAACCTGCTCCCGGGGAACTATAAACATTTCACCAGAAAAAGCATAACTATGTGGACAATAAACACTTACCATATCAGGAAGATTAAGAATGTCCAGATTTTCCTGAGTCAGAAAACCGAGTTTTTTGATATTTGACTGTACATTAACCGTAATCAAAACTCCGGTTTTGAACTTCTTTTTGTCGCCGACAAAAGCCGAAACTAAATCTTTGAACGCCGAATAGAATATTTTTACCAATGGCAGGTTTTTAATACCGTTCTCTATCCAGTTTTGAATTGTTTGAGGTAAAAGTCTGGTAAAAACAAACCCGATCAATGCGGTTCCTGCTACAACGATTAAAAAACCCAAACCCGGAATAAAAAATTGCTCATCAGGTCGATCTATCGTAAAACGAATTCTGACCAGGCTATCCACAAAGTCAAAAGCACTGTATAAAATCAGAATCGTAAAACCGACCGGTGCTACAAAAAGCAAGCCCCGGACAAAATAGGAAACCAATCTGTTGAGAAACTTTCCAAACATCTCTATAAATTATTAACTTTCTTATTTTTAGGATATTTTACAGTATATTTTAGCAAAATCTCTTTGGATTGTGTAGCAGGCAAATCAAATTCCCAGGTAACTTTTCCACTTTCTGGAGTAATATTTCCTCCTTGCATCTCATCCAAACTCACTTCAATATCAGAATCCTGACTCACCGGCACCTGGTCTTCAAGGATAACCTTTATGGCCTCACTTTTGGCATTTTTAACAGTTATTTTATACCCAAAAGATTCACGTATATTGGAACCAACAGCTTTTCTGGCTTTATAATTCTCAATCTCTTCTCTTTTTGCTGTAATTCTGAGATCTTTACCCAGACTAATTTTCATAGATTCCTCCGTGGTATTTTCTGAAATATAGGTTTTTCCAACAAACTTATTTTCAAAATATACATTGGCCTCGCCATTCATCAGATTTAACTTTTCCCAATCTTTAACCTCAGCCACCAAAAATGCATTGGGATCCAATTTTGGACTAATCATACTTTTATATTGTGTATCAGCCGAAAGACTTTGAATTTCAACCGTTTCTGCTTGTCCCCCGGTAGGTATGGTATAGAGTGTACTTATCTCAAAATTAACCGACAGGCTACTTTGTACCACCTCAACGGTGTTGGCAATTGATTTCATTTCAGCCATATCTGCGGCCTCGGCAGCTGGTGCGGCAGCCATTGCTACCATCATCTCTGGTTGACCACCCACTCTGGCCTCTTTACGCATTACAGGTGCCGGCACCCAAAAACTCAAATACAATGGATATAATTCAGGCTTATAACCCGAAACCGATGGATTAGAGGTAGAAAGGGTGAGTTTTACAGACTTCCAGTCGAGGCCTGTATTTTGATATACATTGGCTTTGTAGGCTATCGACACAGGACTTTTTACGTCTTTTACCCGAAGATCATAGCTTGGAGACCATCCGGCTGAGCTGGCCACATAGCTCAGCTGAATATTGGCAGTGGTAGAGCTGTTGGCCACCACACTTAGTTCAATTTCTCCTAATGGTAAAAAAGCATTATTAATCTCAGCCAATTGTCTTTCCAAACGACTTTTACGCTCAGTCAATGGCTCTTTTTGTCTCAATAATTGAAGTTTTCTAGTGCCCAATTCTGTTAATTTCTGACGAAACAAGTCCGTCATTTCTTTCAAATCCTCAGGTAAAAGACCATCTTTTTCACTTTTTATGTCCACATTGGCCATTATCATTTTTTCCTCATTAGCGGCCACTGCAAGCAGCATATCAATGTTTTCAATATCATATCGAGTTTTTTTGATAGAATCCTGAACAGAATACTGTTTGGTATTGAGATAGTTACGATTGTATTTCACGCCCAATAAGGTAAAATCTCCGGTTCCTCCAACCTGAATACTATTGGGATCAATGGTATTGGCGATATTTTCAATAATAATCTTAGTAGCCCCTTGCGGTAAATTTACTCTGAGACTGTTGTCGAGCTGTGCCTGACTCAAAAAAACAGTGACGTGCTCAATTTTGGCATTAACTCTTTTTTCTGATTGTGCCCAGATATTTGATATTGAAATACTTACAAAAAATGCAATTTTCAGGATTTTCATTCTGCTTGGTTTTTAATGGTAATATAACGTAACATTTGTAAAAAATAATGAAAAAAGGGTGTTTTTTCTTGAAAAATAAGTCAATTATAAACCTAAAGTTTAATAATTTCGCATAGAAAATAAACATATATGTATCCAGTAGAAAAGACACGAAAATTTACCGAAAATATATTCAAAGCCCTGGGCTGTACTCAAAAAGACGCTAAACTTGCCGCCGACGTTTTAATCAATGCTGACCTCAATGGGGTTGATTCACATGGGGTTGCCCGACTGCCCGGATATGTACGGTTGAGCGACCACGGAAGGCTCAATCCCAGACCTGAAATCAAGATAATTCATGAGACGCCCTCTACTGCTACCATTGACGGAGACAGGGGTTTAGGCCTGGTGGTGGCACCATTTGCCATGAAACTGGCCATGAAAAAAGCAAAAAAAGCCGGTAGCGGATGGGTAGCAGTGCAAAATTCCAACCATTTTGGCATTGGAGGATATCATGCAGCAATAGCTCTGGAAAGTGAAATGATAGGAATTGCGATGACGCATTCTGCACCGTTGGTGGTCCCAACTTATTCCAAAGAAAAACTTCTGGGCACCAACCCAATCGCTGTTGCCATACCTGCCGACAAACAGCCGGCATTTTTGGCTGATTTTGCCACTACGGCGGTCGCTTATGGAAAAATGGAGATTCTGCAAAGAAAAGGACTTGATGCACCTCTGGGTTGGGTGCAGGATGCACATGGCAAGCCCACAACTAATGCCAATGCCGTAAAAGAAGGTGGTGGTTTGCTTCCATTGGGCGGTGACCGAGAAAATGGCGGACATAAAGGCTACAGTCTGGGAGCCATTGTCGATATTTTTTCAGGTGTGCTTTCGGGTGCAAACTATGGCCCATGGGTGCCGCCATTTGCCACGGCAGGGTTTCATGGCGTAGCTGCCGAGCAAGTTGGCAAAGGTACGGGTCATTTCCTGGGTGCTATGCGGATTGATGCTTTCAGGCCAAAAGAGGATTTTAAGCAAAATATGGACCGCTGGATTGAAAGATTCCGGAATGCCGATCATATTGAAGGCGAGCATGTGCAAATTCCCGGTGATCAGGAACGATACTGGAGAGCGGAAAGACTAAAAACCGGGCTTCCACTCAATGAAAAAGTGGTGGAAAGCCTCAGGGAGTTGTCAGAAAGATTTAGGGTAAAGTGGTGATATTTTTCTGTCAAACGGCTAATATGTTCTAAGCAAAAAATTACAATAAACATAATTTTAGATTATTTTTTGTGAAATTAGAAAAACAGCCTACTCAAGTCTTTGTGTCGGCTGCCGCCTGGGCCTTCATTTTTTTTCTTTTGTAGGTATTTTTTAAAAAAAAGTAAGAATAGCAGTTCTGTTAAAGTTAAGAATTCAGAGATAATTATTTTTGATGTAAATGCTTAAATTTAAATCATTTTCTTTTTTCTAAAATTTCAATTTCAAAAATATAATTCTATTTTTATCCTCCAATATTGAAGATAAATAATTAAACACAAAAAATATGAAAAAATATTTCTACTCAGATGGAATTGAAAAATTTGGTCCATTTACAATTGAAGAATTAAGAACAAAATCACTATCTAAGGATATTTTGGTTTGGCATCAAGGTTTAACTGATTGGACTCCGTTGTCAGAAATAGATGAACTTAAAAATTTAATTGATATTATTCCACCACCCTTATTGGGTCAAATACCACCACCAATTTCAAATTACAAAGGCAAAAACAAGAATGGTCATTTTTCAAATACTGGGATATATTTTATCTTCGGAATCATAATTTTATTTGGGATTTATCTAACATACAATAACTTAAAAACTAAAACAATTGAAGAAGCAAAATCTGCAACTATTCAGGAAATCGAAAATAATGAGTTTGTTAAAAAAGAAAACGAAAGAAAAAGAAAACAAAAAAATGAAGAAATTATAGGCGAATTAAATAAAGTAAAAGAAGAGGTAATTACTCATCAATTCAGAGTTTTAGGAGGAGTAACAGGCATAACCATAAAAATAGAAAATCCTACTAAATTTAAGTTTAATTTTATCAAAGTAATGGTAACTCATTTTAAAGGAAATGGCGAAATATACAAATCAGATGAAGTTATTTTTTACAATGTTAATCCATATTCCTCACAAATTGAACCTGCACCCGATAGTGATAGAGGAACAAAACTCAATACTTCAATTGTAGCATATGAATCTCCAGACCTTCCGAAAGAATTTCAGAGGAATTTGTAATAAATCATTTCACAAACTCCTCCACCAGTTTATTTCTGGTAACCACGTGTTGCTTAAGTATGGGCAGAGCCGCTGTAAAGTTACTCAGGCTACTAAGATTACTATAAGGCGACACCTCTTTTTCACTACCATTTACATAAGGGGTTATCAGATTTGTAGCATTTTCAAATAGCTGATTCATTTTTGAAGTAGTAAACACATTGGTGTTAAAATCCTTGACATAGGCTTTATATTTGGCATAATAAACCGGATCGTCAGCCACATATTTGATCAAAGGCCAGGAATTATTTACACCAGAAAGATTGAGATTAACCCGGGCGTTGCTGGTAAGTGCTTCGTTATTGTCCCAGGGAATCCAAAGCAATTTTTGGGTCGAATGATTGTATAAATAATGATTATGAGCCATCGCACCGTAGGTGTCCCAGTTGACTAAGGTAGTGTTTACAGCCAGCCACTTCACGAAATGTTCCATGTTCATGTATTTTTCCAGATTTGTCCTCCAGGCGGTTGGGTCTGAAGTCCGGTTGGTTGCGTTGAGTGCAGTTACGGTATTTTGCACATCAGACCAGTCAGCGGCATCTTCGTTATTCTTTTTCTCAAAATTATCCTTATTAAATGAGCTAAAGGTGGACTCCGGCTTATAAATATTCCCATCATCTTCCCCTAGTTGATTTTTCAACATGGTATCGTCAATGAGTTCCACTGTTGTATAAATTCCACAATATTTCTGTCCCTCTCCGAAATCAATATAAACTTTGTAAAATGCGGTTTGAGCAGCCGGAATTCCCGCCATTCTGAATATATCAGCAGTCACTTTTTCTCTGATCAAGGAATTATCTTTAACAGCCGCCGAAAAAGACAAATCTTTAAAGCCATACAACCTCTGATTTTTGATTTCAGGATACTGATCTTCAAATTCATCAAATTTCAGACGAAAAGGCAATTTATAAATCCCTGATTTCCAGGTTGAGCTAAGGGTCGAGTTGCCTTTAAGTCTAAAGCCTACATTATTCCATGTTTTGCCATTAAATTTTATAGTTGATTCAAAATACTCTGGTTCATCCCCAAAATCAGGAACACCACCTGCATTTCCACCCGGTCCTCCGCCACCTGGATTTCCCCCAGGCCCTCCGGCTGGGTTTCCTCCTCCTCCGGCATTTCCACCAACCCCAAAAGTGCCTTTGCCTTTGGCCACCATATCGGTTTTTATTTTTTCCCAGATTGCCTTACCCAAAGTAATCTCAATTGTATTCACTTTTTCCTGAGGGAAAACCATGGCGTAATCGGGTTCACCATTATTACTATGTGAAGCCTCAGTCCAGTCAGGATTGGCGGTAGTTGCATCAGTTGATACTTCATCGGTATTTTGTTTCTGGCATCCAAGCCCAATGATTAATAGCAGAACGATTCCAAAGTACTTTTTCATATTGGCAAATAGACTTTAATGATTAGACGTAAATTTCTTGATGAGCGTTGTCTGTTTAAAAAATATTTTTAAACATTAGCTATGGTGCCATATCATAGTCAATCGAAGATTTGAAATAAAAAATCTACATTTAAGAAACCTGGCTAAATAAAATTACCCGGTTTCTTATAAAATTCATCTTGCAATTCCCATTTTTGTATCATGAACAATGTAAACATAGGTCTGGTACAGATGTCATGCTCGGCAGATGTACAACAAAACATAGAAAAAGCAAGTGCTAAAATCAGAGAAGCTGCCGCAAAAGGAGCTCAGATAGTATGTCTGCAGGAGCTTTTCACCTCATTGTATTTTTGTGATGTAGAAGATCATGAAAATTTCAAACTCGGTGAGTCTATTCCCGGACCAACTACTCACGTAATGCAGCAACTGGCTGAAGAATTGGGAGTGGTCATTATCGCCTCATTGTTTGAAAAAAGAGCTCAGGGTTTATATCACAATACCACTGCCGTGATTGATGCTGATGGTGCTTACCTGGGCAAATACCGCAAAATGCACATTCCTGATGATCCTGGTTATTATGAGAAATTCTATTTCACTCCGGGTGATTTGGGTTATAAAATATTCGAAACCCGTTTCGCTAAAATCGGGGTGTTGATCTGCTGGGATCAGTGGTACCCCGAAGCCGCCCGCATCACTTCACTGATGGGTGCCGAAATCCTCTTCTACCCTACTGCCATTGGCTGGGATATGGATGAAAAAGACCCCATAATCAATCAGGAACAATATGAAGCCTGGCAAACCATCCAACGCTCACATGCAGTGGCCAATGGATTGTATGTGGTTTCAGTAAACAGGGTGGGAATCGAAGCCAACCAAAAATTCTGGGGCGGCTCATTTGTGGCCAATCCTCATGGAAGATTGCTTTATCTTGCCTCACATGACAAAGAAGAAACACACGTGGAAACCATCGATTTGGACAAAACCGAATATTATCGCACCACCTGGCCTTATCTGCGTGATCGCAGGATAGACAGCTACCAGCCGATTACAAGAAGGTTTATTGATGAGGATTGAAATTAAAACTCAATCACTACATTTCCTCGTTTTTCACCCGAAAGCATGTATTTAAATGCCTCTTTGATTTCGGTAATTGGATAAGTGCAGTCAATTAATGGCACAAAGTCACCTTTTTCTAAAAGACTGATAATATGTGGGATACTATGTTTTGGACTACCCGGAAACGGGAAAATAACTTTTTTGCCGGATTGAAATAATCCCAAAATAGCAAGTGGAATATTTTCACCTCCCGGACCCAATTCAGAGGAAATATATACCCCTTTTTCTTTCAATAATTTCTTACACTTTCCGAATGAGCTTTTTCCTACGGCATCAAATACAAAGTCATATTGCTCACTCAGCTCAGTAAAATCTTCTTTTTTATAGTCGATTTTCTTTACTGCTTTTAAATGCGAAATTTTCTCATAACTATCTGTCGGATAAGTAAATGACACTTCTGCACCCATGGCATTAAGCATCTGAACGGCGGCATTGCCAATAGCACCTGTGGCTCCATTTACGAAAACTTTGGTTCCCGCTTCAATTTTAACTTTATTGATAAAATTAAAAGCATAATGGGCTCCTTCCATGGCGGCTGCGGCCTGGGCATGTGAAATGTTTTTGGGCTTCAAAAAAACAGGCTTGCTGATGTCGATGCAAACGTATTCGGCATGCGTACCTAACCCGTGATCTAAAAATCCGAAGACCACCTGCCCAATATTAAACTTCTCCACACTTTTGCCTTTACCCACTACTTCACCGCTAAAATCCGTTCCAGTAGCATGATACCTGGGTTTTGGATATCCAACGAAAAACCGAAAAATATAGGGTTTCCCAAGTAAGCACCCTTCGTCGGTACGATTTACGGTACTGGCCTTCATTTTTACCAATATTTCGTTTTCGCCCGGGACAGGAATCTCCCTTTCTCTGATTTCCAACGCTTCGGCATTGCAGTAGTTTTCCCGATAAACTGTCTTCATACAACATTTTTTTTGATAAAATTATTCATCAATATCTTTCTGCCGCACATTTTTACACCAAAGGAAAAATCAAAACTTCAGACACAAAAAAACCCGGATAAACCGGGTTTTAATTTTTTCTAATAATATAAAACTTATTTTAAATCAGCCTTAATTTCAAGTTGATTCTCCCAATTGGCCTCATTGTTTTTTACAAGTTCCAAAAATTCCGGGCTCTTATGAAAAGTATCCAAATCATGCTCAGATCTGAAGGTAAATCTGTGAATGATATCAAAATTTGAATCTTTGTCATTTTTTACATTTCCGGTATTATAATCAGCCACTACTGCCAATTGCTTCGAAATCTTTTGAAATGCCTTGGCCTGATCTGCTTTTACATTTTCAGTGACCCCAGTTTTAAACTTATAACACAAAATCACCTGCACATTAGGCTTAATGGGTGAATAAGCAGTACTGTAAATCAGCATAAAAGTTACTGCCACACCAAAAACAATCAGAGGCAGAAAGTATCGTAATATTTTTTTATTCTCCATTTCCAAATTTTATTTTGCTTTTCCGCACAAAATTACGAAAAAGAATTCATTTTATTGCATTATTTTTATATTAAATATTGCCTATTTTATACTTTCATGAAAAATCAAAATATTATTTTGAAAAATACAATAATGAAAAATCAAAGAAAAAAAATTTGAAATGCTATTTTTTAAAAAATTATGTTGGATTTCTTTAACTTAGGAATCGATAAATTTTCATTTTTTTGTAAAATCAACACGATTTTTAAACACTATTTCTTAAAAATCAAAAAAATCACCAGAGGAAACAATCCCAATAAAATTTTGGCTTTTTCTAAATACACCAAATATTTTTATAAAATATTTTTTTCGAAAATAAAAAACCCGACTCGAGGCCGGGCTTCTTATTTAGACTTTGTCAACAATGAGCTTAATCCCATCTATTTTTTTGATGAGCACCTTGGCTCCTTCATCAATTGGCTCGCCGTCTTTTTCATAGGCAATCCAGTCAGAACCACGGTAAAAAACCTTTCCTTCGCCACCGGCAGGTATTCCCACCGAAACTTTGGCATATTCATCTACAATCTCTTTGAACTCGCCTCCTTTTTTCAGAAACAAATTCATGAATTTATTCCTAAAGAAAAATAAGCTCAATAATGAAGACAGGGCAAAGAAGGCGATTTGGGTAAAAAGGTCATCAAATCCGCCGAGCCAAACAATCAACCCGGTGGCCAGAGCTCCTATGCCAAAAAACAAGGCATAAAAAGAAGTCGAAAAGATCTCAAGAATCAGCAGAGCTACCCCCACAATAATCCATACATTTGCTTCGGTCAATTCCATATTATTTTGCTTTTTGTTGATTTATCACATTCATGGCGGTAGCGATAACTGAGCTCACATCGGCCATGTTTGAGGGCAAAATAAGCGTATTGGTTTCTTTCGCAAGCTTACCAAACTGAGCTATATAATTCTCAGCCACTTTGAGTTGCACTGCCTCTGAGCCACCTTTTGATTGGATAGCTTCGGCAACCATTTTGATCGAATCTGCAGTTGCTTCAGCCACGGCTCTAATTGCCGATGCTTCACCTTCAGCCTCATTGATTTGTTGTAATTTCTGAGCTTCAGATTCTAAAACCACTCTTTGTTTTTCACCTTCGGCCATGTTGATAGCAAATTGTTTTTTACCTTCAGACTCAAGAATAACAGAACGTTTTTCACGCTCAGCCTGCATCTGTTTCTCCATAGCTTGCAACACAGATGCCGGAGGAGTGATATTCTTGATTTCATAACGAAGTACTTTCACACCCCAACCAATTGCAGCTTCATCAATGGCGGCAACAACCGCAGTATTGATAATCATCCTTTCTACAAAAGTCTTATCAAGGTCTATTTTACCAATTTCACTTCGCATGGTGGTTTGGGCCAGCTGGGTAACTGCAAATACATAGTCATTGATACCATAAGAAGCCTTCTGAGGATCAACCACCTGTAGGAATATCACCCCATCAACACGCACCTGAACGTTGTCTTTGGTGATACAAATCTGCTCATGAATGTCATAGGCCTGCTCTTTCAGGCTATGCTTGTAAGCCACCCGATCAAAAAAAGGCATAATAAAATTGATGCCGGGCTGCAATACTCCGTTATACTTCCCGAGTCTCTCGATGATATAAGCGGTCTGCTGAGGAACAACTTTGATGGTCATCATCACGACCACCACGATTAGGGCAATAATAGCAATTAGTGAATACATTTTTTAGAGATTTAGATTTAAAAAATAAATTTAATGAGACAAAATTAGATTCCCTAACAAAGCCGGAAAAGATAAATGGGATAAATCAAGGCGGCATGTACAGGATAGGATGCAGGATTTGACAAATGGTAATTATGGAATGGTATTGGATTTTATTTTATCTAAAAACAAAATAAAATTGCACAAATCAAATAAAAATAAGCATAAAAAACAGAGGATATATATATTAAATATTGATTTTCAGCATTTTAATCAAACAAAGAAAGGATTATCGAAGCATTTCCTTACCTTTGTACCCAATTTACAGTAGTGATATTGCAAAAACATGAGAAAAACAATTTCAGAAAACGGTCGAAAAAATTCGTCACGTTCGGAAAAACCGAACTATTCTTCTTCAGAAAAGAAAACCTTTAAACCAGCCTCCGATTCAAAAAGGACTTTTGGAAAAACTGATTCAAAATTTGAACCTAAGGGTAAATTTGGACTGAGTGCAAGGCCGGAAAAATCATCAACGGTAGGAGATTACAAAAAATCTGAACGGTCAACAGAAAGATCCGGCTTTAAAAAATTTGATTCAAAACCAGGATTTTCTGAAAGAAAGGAAAGTTCAGAGTGGAGCTCGCCCAAAAGATCTTTTAGAAAATCAGAAGATAACAACCGGAATTTTGAGAAAAAAGATTTCAAACCGCGTTTTGAAAACTCAGAAAATAGAAGACCTAATCAAGCCGAAGGAGGGAGATTTGAAGGTAAAAGAGAATTTAATAGCAATCGCTCTGAAAGAAAGGAAGGTGGGAGATTTGAAGGCAAAAGAGAATTCAACAACAACCGCTCTGAAAGAAACGAAGGGGGGAGATTTGAAGGCAAAAGAGAATTCAACAACAACCGCTCTGAAAGAAACGAAGGTGGCAGATTTGAGAGCAAAAGAGAATTCAACAGCAACCGCTCTGAAAGAAACGAAGGTGGCAGATTTGAAGGCAAAAGAGAATTTAACAGCAATCGCTCTGAAAGAAAAGAAGGTGGGAGATTTGAAGGTAAAAGAGAATTCAACAGCAATCGCTCTGAAAGAAATGAAGGTGGCAGATTTGAGAAAAAATCTTTTAAAAAACCGGAATATACCCCTGAAAACAAGTTTGAAAAGGAGGAAAATTTCGGAAAAAGGAAATTTAATAACCGTGACTCGGCAGCCAATACCCAAAATCATGAGTGGAGCCGTCAGGTAGGGTTGAGTATTCAGCCTGACTATGACGAAGAAAATCTCAGAAAAAAATTACCTCCGAAAGTTCAGGCGAAAATTGAAAAATCAGAAAGAACAAGGCCTGAAACCGTAAGACTAAACAGGTTTTTGGCCAATGCCGGACTTTGCTCCAGACGTGAAGCAGACGAAATGATTGCCTCCGGCCAGATTACCGTAAATGGTGAAACCATCACCGAAATGGGCTACCAGGTTAAAACCACTGATGTTGTAAAATATGGGCGTAAAATATTGAACAGAGAGAAATTTGTTTATGTTTTACTCAATAAGCCTAAAGATTTCCTGACTACTACCGATGATCCTGATGGAAGAAAAACGGTAATGGATTTGGTTAAAAATGCATGCAAAGAAAGGATTTACCCTGTTGGAAGACTGGACAGATCAACTACAGGGTTGTTGCTACTGACCAACGACGGCGAGCTGGCAGATAAGCTTTCGCACCCGTCCAACAATATGAAGAAAATCTACCAGGTTGAAATCGACAAACCGATTGTACAGGATGACTTCGATAAGATTTTGGAAGGAATTGAGCTTGAAGATGGCACTATAAAAGCCGATGACCTATCAGTGATTACACCTGACCATCAGGTAGTTGGCATCGAAATTCATTCCGGCAAAAACAGGATTGTCAGAAGGATATTTGAGAGCCTGGGGTATGAAGTCACCAAACTTGACCGCACAACCTACGCCGGATTGAGTAAAAAGGATTTACCGAGGGGAAACTGGAGATTTTTAACTGAAAAAGAAGTAATTAGATTAAAATATTTAATTTGATTTTAATAATTTTGTAAAAAATAAACAAAAACCTAAAATGGAAGAGAACAAAAAAGATATGATGGATCAGGCTACTGACATGGCTGCCAAAGCTAAAGAAGTTGCAACTGAAAAATTGGCTGATGTAAAAGAAGATGCTGCAGAACTTGTAAGTGAAGCAAAAGAAAAAGCCGCGGAAATGGTGGGTGATGCCAAAGAAGCTTTTGATTCGGCAAAAGAAAAAATCAGCGAATTGGTTGATGCAGATAAACTTAAAGCTGAAGCTGCAGAAAAAATAGCTGATGTAAAAGCCGCTGCTGCTGACCTTAAAGAAGACGCTGCCGAGGCATTGAATGCTGCAAAAGCTAAAGTTTCGGAATTGGTTAACGAAGAAAAACTTAACGAATTGAAAGCTGAAGCGGCTGAAAAATTGGGTGATCTTAAAGGCGAAGCCGAAGAAGCTCTCAACAAAGCCAAAGATAAAGCTAATGAATTGGCCGGCGAAGCTGAAGAAGCGGTACAGGAAGTTGCTAAAAAAGCAAAAGGCTTTTTCTCAAGACTTTTCGGAAAATAATATTTATGAAAACTCCCCCGAAAGGGAGTTTTTTTATCTATAATATTTTCATTTTTTTCTGAAATTTCAAAATGTTTGAATATTTCAGAATTTAAAAATTTGTTTTATGCCTTTTCAAGCTTTAATTTTGTATAAGTTAACATTTACAAATCACTATTATGAAACGAATTATTTATTTGCTGGCATTAACCACACTGATGGCTTGCAAAAAAGAGGATACCACACCTGAAAAAGCCAATGAGTTAACAGTAGGAAGCAAATTATATAAATTTGATGAAGCCATAATTGAAAATTATGGTCAGAAAAGTGGCGAAGGCCATAACAATGATTTTTGGTTGGTAACCAATACCATCAAACCAATTTTTGACGATGGCGTTATCAATTGGTTTACAGGAAAAGGGAATCTTTTATATCTGGAACTTTACAGCAATACCCCCAATAGCTACGAAGTAGGTAATTACAGTTTAAACGACACCAAAAAACCTTTTACTTTTGAATCGGGTTATTATATCACTGACGCAGATTTTGATGAATTTACCGGAGAATACTCAGATATTATTGCTGGCACAGTAAAAGTTATAAGTGTAAAACCTAACAAAATTGAGCTAGAATATGAACTGACCAATGATCAAAATCAAAAGGTAAAAGGTTATTACAACGGCCCAACTACAGTTTATGATTATTCAAAGAATCCTAATGCACGAATTAAAAATGCAATTGTAAAAAAGTCTAAAAAGCGGGGATTTAAGCTTTGATATAATTCTTTTAATAAAAAACTTGATTGCCAATTTGAATTTTGACAATCAAGTTTAAAAAGTAAGAAAATGCTTATTAATCTACCCTCACTTTCCGGCTCACACCGTCTTCACCCTGGGCGATCATCACAAAGAATACACCTTTCGAGCCTTTGTCTAATTTTATCTGACCTACATATTCGCCTTTAAATTTCTTTTCGTCTTCTTTGGCTACTACTTTTCCGTTAAGGTCGATGACCGTGATTTTTACATCTCCTTCATTGGGAGCAAAAAACCTGATATTCAATACATTGGTCTGCGGTTTATTGGTAAATACATCTACAGCCTTGATGGTAGCCGGCCCGCCATCTTTAAACATCCTGTCGTCAAACTCATAAATTTTGGCTCCTTTTAATCTGTAAGGAATATCAACAAGTTTATCGTGTAAGCGGTCCATTTCGAAATTAAACTCTCTCATATTATCATCAAAAGAATAGAATCTCTTCCTTTTTCCAGGGAAATTACCTTCTTCCTGCCATTCAAAATCTTTGTCGTCATCGATTCTGATATCAAAATCCTGGTCACCTTTTCTTTCCTTGATAATCACTTTAGTTTTTTTGCCTTCTTTGCCATCAATTAAAGTGTCGAGGTTTTCATCGATGATAACTGCGTCTGACATGCCGTTGGATTCTATTTCCTTCTCGATAATTTCAACCTTCCCGTCAATTTTCTTCTCAATTCTGACTTTCTTTTTTCCGGGAGTTTCACTATTGGTCACATCGACCTTTACTTCCTTTTTTACTTCTTTATTTTGGGCGTTTACAGTAAGCATTCCCAAAAGCCCAATGGCCAAAACAAATATTTTTTTCATATAACAATTTTATTTTTTCTTAAAGACTAAAAACCTTTGCTAAGGTTGCATTTAAAATTTTCAAAAGCTTATTTTACGTCTTAAAAAATGTTAAAACTTATATTCTGAAGGCTATTGTGGCTATTTGAGCATTTTTTTGATTAAAATCAAAAGTATTCAAGATCAGGATAACTACTTCATTAGCCTCAAAATTAATATGTTGCATCGGCAAGTAAACTATTCTCATAGAAAAAATGATCGTACGAATTGTAAAAATGATTTTTAAAGAAGAAAAGCTGGAGGAGTTTTTCGGATATTTAAAAAATAATCAGCACAGAATCAAAGCATTTGAGGGGTGTGAAATGGTAGAAATACTTCAGGATAAAAAAAATCCTGCAATTGTTATGACACACAGTCATTGGACGGATGAATCTTACTTGGAGAAATACCGTGTTTCTGAGGTTTTCAATGAAATTTGGGGAAATACGAAAATTCATTTTGCAGAAAAGCCCGAGGCCTGGACTTTACGCAGCCTGGAAAGACTAAGTTGAATATTGAATCGTTTTTATATTTAGACCAGTAATTTAGACATATGAAATTCAAATTGATAATATTGTTTTTTTTATTCTTTGGAATAGAGAATCATACATTTTCCAACCCTGGTTTTTCACCAAAAGAAAGCCTGAAAGTTGAGAAGAAAAGAAAAGACGGGCAATACAAAAAGAAAAAACACCGGCTCAAAAAGTTTTTAATGGGAAAAAGATACTGTGACTGTCCAAAACACTGACTTTGAATAAAATACTAATCAAATGAAATACTTTTTAAAAATACTTTTCCTGGTTCCAATTTATGCTTTTGGGCAAAATTTCGAAGAAAAAGAATTAATCATTTTACAGGAGAAAGAAGGATTTGAAATTTCCGGAACTCTTACTATTCCTCAAAATAACCCTGATTTCAAAATCGGAATTATGATTACCGGATCGGGACAAACCGACAGAGATGAAACCATAGGCAAGCACAAAATTTTCAGAGACCTTGCTCATAAACTCGCCGACCATGGTATTGCCACTTTCAGATATGATGACCGGGGTGGGTATAAATCGAAGGGTCCAAAAGTACAAAACAGTACCGCCGACCAACTTGCCGCTGATGCGGTTTCGGTTTTTTCCTATTTACAAAAAAATTATCCGGGGCATAAAACAGGCTTTATAGGGCACAGCGAAGGCGGTGGACTGGCAGCAATGGCTTCAGTCCTTGCTCCTAAAACTTCATTTGTGGTGTCTCTGGCCGGAATAGCCCGTAATGGAATGGATGTACTAGTCCAACAAAATTATGATATTTTTGTAAAATCCAAACTTCCCGAAAAAGATGTAAACGCATATCTGGACCAATTTTTCAAACCAGTATTAAATTTTGTGACAGCTGAACCTGACAGTTTGAAAAAACTTAATTTTATTTTAGAAACCGGAAAGAAATTCAGAGAACAGAATCCTGATGCCGCTCTGGCTTTAAGGTCAAACACTTCAGAAAAAATGGCTCCAATGTTTCAGAAACAACTGGACAACCCCTGGTTTATCAGCTTTTTGAAATCCAACCCTATGGATTATTGGAAAAAAATCAAATGTAAAACACTGGCATTAAATGGAAGCCTTGATGTACAGGTGAGTCCGGCAAATGATTTGGGGGCTATCGAAAAACTTAATAACAAGCATATTACCTGCAAAGTCCTTGAAAAACATAATCACCTTTTTCAAATAGCAGAAACCGGAAGTCTTGCAGAATATTATACCATTAAGGAGAGTGTGTCGGAAGAAACCATAAAAGTTGTTTCTGAATTTTTAAATTCTTTCTGATAAAATAAAAAAAGCGATGAAGAAATTCACCGCTTTTTTTTATTCCTATTCTTTATTACAAAGAACGTTTGAGTTCTCTGATTTCATAACTTTCAAGGATATCGCCCACTTGTATATCATTGTAGTTTTTAATACTCAAACCACATTCATAACCGTTTTTAACTTCAGCAACATCATCTTTAAAGCGTTTCAATTGGTTGATTTCGCCCTCATGAACCACTATACCCTCTCTGATCATCCTGATTTTATTGTTACGTTTTACATAACCATCTGTTACATAACAACCGGCAATAGTACCCACTTTCGAAATCTTAAATACCTCACGAACTTCAATGTTTCCGGTCACTACTTCTTCCTCTTTCGGAGCAAGCATACCTTCCATTGCGGCTTTGATTTCGTTGATGGCATCGTAGATAATAGAATAAAGTCTTATCTCAATCTGCTCGTTATCAGCGATACGTCTGGCATTATTGGAAGGACGCACCTGGAATCCTATCACGATAGCATCTGCGGCTGAAGCCAAAGTAACATCAGACTCAGAAATCTGACCAACTGCCTTATGAACTATATTAACTACAACTTCATCAGTAGATAGTTTGAGCAATGAGTCGGCCAAAGCTTCTACCGAACCATCCACATCACCTTTAACGATGATATTAAGCTCTTTGAATGTGCCTATGGCTTTTCTACGGCCAATTTCATCAAGCGTAATATGTTTTTTGGCTCTTATACTCATTTCACGGTTGAGCTGTTCACGCTTGTTGGCAATCTCGCGGGCTTCACGGTCGGTTTCCATGATATTAAACTTGTCCCCGGCTTGAGGAGCTCCAGGCAAGCCAAGAATCTGCACAGGTTCTGACGGACCTGCACTCTGGATTCTTTCGCCCAGGTCATTAACCATTGCTCTCACTCTACCAAAATATTGTCCGGCAAGCATAATATCACCCACCTTGAGGGTACCATTTTGAACCAATATGGTAGAAACATATCCCCTACCTTTATCAAGTGAAGCTTCTATCACAGTTCCGAAGGCTTTGCGGTTGGCGTTGGCTTTAAGGTCAAGCATTTCGGCTTCGAGTAATACTTTATCCAGAAGTTCATCGATACCAATTCCTGATTTGGCTGAAACTTCTTGTTCCTGATATTTACCACCCCAGCTTTCTACGAGAATGTTTTCTTTCGAAAGGTCTTCTCTGATTTTGGCCGGATTGGCACCGGGCTTATCAATTTTATTCAAAGCAAAAACGATAGGCACACCGGCATTTTGAGCATGGTTTATTGCTTCTTTAGTTTGCGGCATCACACTGTCGTCAGCAGAAATTACTATGATAACCACGTCGGTCACTTTAGCACCTCTGGCACGCATGGCTGTAAAGGCTTCGTGACCCGGAGTATCCAGGAAGGTAATTGACTTACCTTTGTTAGCACCTTCTTTCATTTTTACGGAATAAGCCCCGATATGCTGGGTGATACCACCAGCTTCACCACTCGCTACTTTAGAACGGCGGATATAATCCAGCAAGGAGGTCTTACCATGGTCAACGTGACCCATAATGGTCACAATCGGAGCTCTTGGGCTCAAATCTTCCTCGTTGTCGGCTTCTTCGAGTGACTCAATCACCTCTTCGTCTTCGGCAGAAATAAATTCTACCTCAAAGTTATGCTCGAGGGCCACCATCTGTATTGTCTCAGCGTCAAGTCTCTGATTTATTGAAGCGAAAATACCCATTTTCATACAGGTACCAATAACCTCATTTACTGAAACATCCATTAGCGATGCCAGCTCTGAAGCCGAAATGTACTCGGTTACTTTCAGGATACCGCTTTGCTCCAGCTCCTGCTGATCTAGTGCGTCTTGCTGCTCAGCACGGCTCCTTCTTTTTTCCTTTCTGTATTTAGAACCAAAATCAGGTCCTTTGGAGTGCATTTTGTTGATAGTGCTTTTGATATTATCTCTTACATCTTCAGCTGAGACAACATCTCTTCTGTCTTTTCCTTTTTTATCTTTCCTACCTCCTCTGGAGTCATCCTGCTTAGGCTTATTGGCATTTTGCTGGGATTGACCTTGTTGCTGATTGCCCTGACCCTGATTATTGGCAGGTGTGGTACCTCCTTCTCTTTTATCTCTGTTTTGATGGTCAAAATTAGGACGGGTAGTGTCTGCTACTTTTTCACCAACAATTACTCTCTTGCGTTTACGCTTCTGCTTTAATTCTTCTTTGGTAAGTGGTTTTTTCTCAACAGGCAATTCGATTTTTCCTAAAACTTTCAAGCCTTGCAGTTTATCACCCTGAGCTTTGATAAGTTTTGGAGGTACGACTTCTTCCACTACTTTTTTAACCTCTTCCTTTTTGGCAACAGGCTGCTCTACTATTGTTGGTTGAACTGGAGCTTCTACTACTTTTTTAACAGGTTCAACTACTTCCGGTTTCGGAATTTCAACCTTTACTTCATCCTTAATTACCTCTTTTTCCGGCTCAGTTACAACTTTTTCAACAACAACTTCCGGCTCTTTTGTAATGACTTCCTCGATAACCGGCTCTTCTATTTTGACCGGCTCTTCGATTACAACTGGTTTTTCCGGCTCGACTATAACTTCAGGTATTTTTTCAGGCTCTTTTTCAAGAACCTGTGCTTCTTTTTCCACTATTTCGACAACAGGTGGGGCCGGAGTTTCTTCAACCGGCACAATCACGGGAGCACTTTTGCTTTCCAGGTCAATTTTGCCAAGAATAGTAGGTCCCTGCAAGTTGTGCTCAATCTTAATTTTTTCAGGCTGAGCTGGCTCTTCTCTGAAATATCTGATATCAGTATCTTCAGAAGGCAACTGAACTTTCTCAGTCTCAACCGCTTTTGATCCAAAATCGTCGCCAAGCAGTTCAGGAGCATTTAACTCTTTGGATAATACCTCAAGTTGATCAAATGAGAGTTTGGCGTTGGGATTATTATCAATACGATGACCTTTTGAGCTCAGAATCTCAATAACAGTAATAGTACCTACGTTAAGTTTCTTGGCCGCCTGGCTAAGTCGCATCATTTTTTCTTCTGCCATAAATTTTCTAAATTTTTAATATATAAACTAAATACCGGTGTGGACCAAAACCATTAAATATTATTCGAACTCTCTTCTCAGAATTTCGAGTACTTCATCGATACTCTCTTCTTCTAGCTCAGTTCTTCTCAAAAGGTCAGCTTTAGAAACACCTAAAACTGATTTGGCTGTATCAAGACCAATTTTACGGAATTCGAGTAATACCCACTCTTCAATTTCGTCCGTAAATTCCATCAAATCTACGTCTTCTTCTTCAACTACACCTTCAATATCTCTGAAAACGTCTATTTCAAGACCAATCAACTTACTGGCAAGTTTGATATTCAATCCCCCCTTACCAATAGCCAGTGACACCTGATCAGGTTTTAAAAACACCATCACTCTTTCTCCGGCCTCATCCATTCTGATATTACTGATTTTGGCCGGGCTCAAGGCTCTTGATATCAAAAGATTCATGTTGTCAGTCCACTGAATCACGTCAATATTTTCATTTTCAAGCTCTCTCACGATAGAGTGAATCCTCGAACCTTTCATACCAACACAAGCACCTACCGGATCAATACGGTCATCAAAGGATTCTACCGCAACTTTGGCTCTTTCACCCGGCTCCCTCACAATTTTTTTGATGGAGATTACACCATCTTGGATTTCAGGAATTTCCAATTCAAAAAGACGCTCCAAAAACACCGGTGAAGTACGGGAAAGGGTCAGCTTGGGATTACCGTTGTTGATTTCTACCTTGTGAATTATAGCTCTGATAGATGTCCCTTTACGGAAACGGTCTTTTGGTATTTGCTCGCTTTTAGGAAGTGAAAGTTCATTATTTTCTTCATCAATACAAATAATCTCCTTGCCCAGAATCTGGTAAACCTCAACAGTAACCAATTCACCTACCTGATCTTTATATTGATCAAAAAGCATTTCTTTTTCAAGATCTTTTACTTTTTGAATCAAAGTCTGGCGGGCTGTCTGAACTATCCTTCTTCCGAAATCTTCAATTTTTACTTCTTCATAAACTTCTTCACCAATCTCAAAATCCGGTTCGATTTTTACGGCTTCAGAATATGGAATTTTATCAACATCCCAGATATCTTCTGAGTTATCGTCAACGATTTCACGCTTTCTCCACATTTCAAGGTCACCGCTTTCAGCATTGAGGATTATATCAAAATTATGGTCATCGCCGTAAGCTTTACGGATCATCGTTCTGAGCACATCCTCAAGGATGGCAATCATAGTTGGCCTGTCTATATTTTTTTCACGGGCAAACTCAGCAAACGATTCTATTAAATCACCACTATGCATATTTATCTAAATTTTTTATTTAAATGAAATGACAACTTTCGCTTCTTTTATATTTTTCAATTCTAGTGTAATGGGCTCAGGAACAATTTTTTTCTTTTTTTCGGGCTGTATCACCAAAATACCTGTTTCAAATGATTTCAACTCACCTTTAAATTCTTCACCACTTAAGGTGATGATTTTTAATGACCTGCCGATGTTTTTCAGGTATTGCCTGTCAAACTTAAGCGGACTGTCGGCACCCGGGGACGAAACCTCCAGTGTAAAAGCTGTATCAATTACCTCCTCAAGTTCTTTTCCCAACTGCTGGCTTATTACCCCGCATTCATCAATCGAAATCCCTTCATCAGAATCAAGATAAACCACTACTTTTTTTCTCAATTTTGAATCAGTGGCATGAATATCTACCAAATAATATTTTGACTGATCTATTATTTGAAGGACAAATTTTTCAACTAATTCTTTTAGTGACATAAATACCGGGATATATTCCAATAAAAAAGGAGGTTTTTTACACCCCCTCTTTCATAATTTCGATGCAAAAATAGTATATTTTTTTCTAAAAATTCAATTTATTTTAAAATTATATTCCTTAAAAAGCTATCGAAAGGCCTAATTTTAGGTATAAAAACAAATAAAAGCTCATCTTCCATCAATGATTTTAAAATTAGACGGCTTATGATTATTATTGCAAAACATTTATTGATCGAATTATTTGGCTATAATTAAATTTATAAGGAAATTTTTCTTTCTAATCAATGTTTTGTTTGGCCTATATTCTTTGCTGGTTTACCAGCTGGTTTATGCAGCCGATATTAAACATTGGCTGGGAGGTTTTTTGATGATGACCTACCCGATGGTACTTGCCGGTCATTTGTTTTTTGCTTTTTCCTGGATTGTGGTGAAATCAAGAAAAGCTTTTCTATCATTGGCTTTATTTTTTCTTTCATATTCTATTTTTGACCGAACAATAAAACTGTTTCCACCTGACGTAAAACCCCGTCAGGATTTTACTTTTTCTGTCTTAAGCTACAATCTGATGTACGGTGACTATCATGGATTTGTGACAGGCACCGACAAAAACACCGGTACCAGCCAATATAATGTTTTGGATACACTTACAGCTGATATCAGATGTTTGCAGGAGCTATATAACAGCCAGAACTACAAGGAGTTTGATTTGATAAACAAGCTTTCGAAAAGAAATGAATATTATGTTTATATGCATTCCAATCCCGGCAACGATAAGGGGGAAGGCTCTGTAGGACTGGCGATATTTTCAAGGTTTCCGATTATTAACAAAAAAGAACAATACTGGCCACCCAACAACAATGGAATCTTAGCCGCTGATATTGTGATAAATTCCGACACGATAAGAGTAATGAATGTACAATTAAAATCAATGGGTATAAGGGTTCGGAAAATGTTGAAAAACAATAATATCGATAAAGAAGAAACCCGAAATGTACTTTCAAAATTAAAGAGAGGATTTGAAGAAAGGGCCGTACAGGTTGATCTCGTAGAAGAATGGATCAAAGAGAGCCCGTATCCCGTAATGTTGGTTGGCGACCTCAACGAACTTCCTTATGGTTATGCCTACGGCAGATTCAGGAAAAATCTTAGCAATGCCTTTGAAACCAACGGATTTGGATTTGGTTTTACTTATCACAAACTCCCGGGCTTTTTGAGAATCGATAACCAGTTTTACGATGAACGCAGTATCCAAAATATCGACTTTGCCACTCTTTCAGAAATTCCATTTTCTGATCATTACCCTATAAAAGGCTGGTATTTATTGAAATAAGCTGATCAAAACCCTATTTTTCTTTTCGAAGAAATCGATTTCCCTTCAAAATATTCGTCGAGCTTTTGCAGCTCCAGCTCATAACCTCCGCTTAATATCGGGAATCTGGTCCAGCTTCGTGGATCAAGATTATGCGTATCAAGATGAAACCCTGGTGCATACCGCTCTCTTTTCCATTGATTACGACTCCAAAGTTTAAAGAAACGTTTTACCCAGGCATATAAATCTTCTCTGGAGTGTTTTGTCTCATAATATTTCTCCAAAAATCTAAAGCACTCCAATGGCGATTTTTTATCTCTCACAGCCAGTATTTCAATCTGATTCAAAACTTCATAAGGCATCAAATCTTTTTCATCGGTTTGCTTATTTTCCTTTGGTCTAAGCTCTGCGGTAGGTTGCAAAGCATTTACATATTTCAAGCCTTCAATCTTAATTTGTTTGCCTTTTACTTCACATCCGGTTTTTTCAAGCCAGATTAACCAGCTCCTCAACCAAGTTTTGTCAATTCCGGCAATAGGGCTTATACTTCCGGCAGTATCGCCATCCATGGTGCAATAACCGACAGCGACTTCTGAACGGTTTGAAGTGGCTAAAAGCAAATGATTATTAAGATTAGCCAAAAGCCATACTCCCGGGGCCCTCACTCTGGCCTGAATATTTTGTAAAGGTATATCGTCGGTAGCCCAGGAAAGATTTCTTCCAATCTGATTTTCAATCAAATGGGTATAATTTTCAACCAACCCGTTGATATTGACATTATAGAATTGTGCCCCTATGGATTCAGCAAGTTTTTGAGCAGAATTAAAGGTATCCTCAGAGCTATTTTCTGTTCCCTGATAAATAGTAAGTACCAAAATGCGGGCGATATCAGCAACAGTTTTGGCTTCGGAAATTCCGGGAATATACTTTATTTTCTTTTTAAAATTTTCGATTCCAATACTTTCATCACCTAATAATACCATTAAGCCACATAAAGCAGTAACTGCACAGCTGTCAGCTCCTCCGGAAAGGGAAATCGTATATCCGAAAGAGCGGGATTTTCTTAAATAATCAAAGAGTGCAAGACTTACGGCCCTGGAAAATTCTTCTTCTTTCAGCGAACCTCCTTTTTCAAACGCTTCAGTTTCAGCAAGGGTAGTCTGAGGGTTAACCGTAAAATTCACTTCAAAACCCGAGCTGATTAGTTTTAAATCAGCCGGAAGTGAAGATTTGATTTTGGCTTGTTCGATTTTATTTTTACCCAAATCAATTACCGCTGTAGTTAATGTGTAGTCGGCGTAACTAAACCTCATACTCGAAGCCAAAACATCACCTCCTGAGCATATCATGGCATCACCGTCAAATATCAGCCTTCCCGACTCATTTCCGAGCAAATTGGCATAAACGTATGCACAAGAGAAGGCTCTGGAGGAATCTGCCACCAGTTGTTCTCTGATTTTAAATTTATGAAAAGCAAAAGGGCTGGCACTTGGGTTCAGGATAATATCGACGGCACGGTCAAAATGTCGGGATGCGGGTCGATTGGCCACCCAGGCATCTTCACAGATTTCGAGGCCGATTCTGATATTTTCAAAGTTAAAAATCAAATCGCCAACCGGATACTTTACACCTTTGATACTAATTTCAGTGCTTTGCCCAGCTTTCCAGCGGTGGAACCAACGGTCTTCGTAAAACAGACCATAATTGGGTAAATGCTGTTTACATACAAAACCCAACAGCTGCCTGTTTGCAATCAAAGCAGCTGAATTATATATCTTATTATTAATCCAAAGTGGCAATCCTACCGAAACAATAATATCCTGTGTGTGATCCTGGATTTCTTCCAGTATTTCGAGTGAAATCTTAGCTACATCCGGTGAATAAAACGCATCTTCACAACCATATCCCGAAATACACAATTCAGGCAAACACAAAACTTGTATTTCCTGATTTTTTGCATCCTCAATCGCATTGAGTATGTTGGCTTTATTTCCCAACCAATCCAACGGAGTCTGATTGAGTGCCACTGCACCCACTTTCACCAATTCCATAAATTCGAATTTCTTTTTTCAAAATTAGCAATAAATATTCAGAAATGGCCAAAATGCACCTTAAAGCCTTTTTCTATTTCAACCAGATTCAACCTAAACAAAATATCTACCTTTCTGAGTTTGATAACAGGACGAAATAATATTTTACATAAAATCAAAATCAAAGAATGAAAAATTGTCAATATTGAAATAGTGCAATTTTTTATCATTTTTATACCTGAAAATGTTTATACAATTTTTATAGAAATCAATCTTTTATTGACCAAAATTCTTGTTTTTGGCGAGCCAATCCATTTTTTGGAAATAAATTTTTGGCATATATCCTGTTTGCCAGTTTTCAAATACTGAAAAATGATACCACTTGATAATATTATTGATTTTTTAAAAAAAATGTTCTAACGGCATAATTTAATGTTTAAAATACTATATATAAGTTACTTACAAAAACGTCAAACAATTGATTTATATCAATTTTAATTTTTTGGAAAGAATAAAATGCATTTTTGTGCACTAATTTTGCAATTGATTTAAATCAACAGGAAGACATTAAGTAAAAAATACAATAAAATGGAATTAATAGTAACAACCAAAAAGCAAGTAAAGAATCATTATTACACACAACAAGTTAAACAGCATCAGCCTTCTATTTCAACCACGTTTTCGGGTTGCTATTTAATGGAAAATATTGGCAAAAAGCAGTTCTGTTTTGTTTTCGACAGAGGTATGGATATCCTATAAAAAGAAATAAGGATGAAAACTTCATCCTTATTTACCAATTACTATTGAGTGATAATCTTTTAAAAATCTTTTATTGAGTGAATATTTAAGAAATATATTGAGTGATACCGTTTTAAATATTGAGTGATAATTTTAAATTTATTGAGTGATACCGTTTTATAATATTGAGTGATAATAATTTTTAATAACTATTGAGTATTTACAAGCAAACCATAATTAAGAAATCTAATTCACACTTACTTTTTCAATTTAATTTCCCCCAACTCCCTCAAAAAAAATCAAAACATTTTTTATTAGGAAAATTTTCAATTTGAGAAAGTCGGGGTGAAAATCTTGATGTTCATTTATGATATTGAGAATTTTATGCCAAAATTAAAATTCAGTTTTTCCCAAAATCCTCTTAAAACTAGTTTTAGAAGTATTTTCTTGGATTTTTACAACAAATAAAACAAGATTGGTACCGCTTAATCAAAACGATACCTTTTAATAATTTTTCCATTTTTTTTCTTTGAAAAATTGAATGTTACCGTTTGAAAAGTATTTAAAATTAATGTATCACTATGGTACAATATTTGACGATTAAACAAGCTCAAAGACAGCTTCTATTTCGACAGTAATTCTACCGGGCAAAGAACCCATTCCGACGGCACTACGCACACCAATTCCGAGTTCAGCACCCCAAATCTCAGCAAAAAGTTCGCTACAGCCATTAATCACATAAGGATGTTCCTCAAAATCAGGATGTGCATTGACCATACCCAATACTTTCACTACTCTTTTTACTCTGTTTAAAGAGCCCAGATTCTTTTTGAGAGTAGCCAAAATAGTAAGTCCTACCTGTCTTGCAGCAAGTTTGCCGAAGTCTTTGTCCACTTCCTGACCGACTTTTCCCGTAAATTGGGTGCCATCAACCCGATTTGGACCATGTCCAGAGACATAAACTAAATTATCGAGAATGATAACCGGCTTATAAACACCTTTGGGTTCCGGAGCCTCTGGAAGCTCGCTGTGTAATTTTTCAAGTTTTAAATCTGCTGTCATATTATTTTTTCTAAAATGAGTACCCCAATAATTCCAACTATTGAAACTATCGTCTCCATCACACTCCAGGTACGAATGGTTTGTTTAATACTGAGGTTAAAATATTCCTTAAAAAGCCAAAAACCGCCATCATTGATATGAGAAAACATTAAACTACCCGATCCTACTGCCAATACAAGCAACTCTTTTGATACCGAGGGATTGGCCTGAACCAATGGTATCAAAATACCCACGGTTGTTAACCCTGCCACTGTAGCCGACCCAATACATACTCTAATGATCCCCGCAATTAACCAACTCAAAACGAGAATATTCATATCAAACTGCACCAGCAACCCGCCCAGATACTGGCTGGTACCACTGTCAATAAACACTTGTTTTAAAGCTCCGGAACCTGCAATAATCAGCAATATTGGGGAAATACTTTTTATCGATTCTTCCAGCAATTTAGAGGTTTCTTTTACGGTCAATCCACGTCTTACTTCAAGAAAATAAATCGCAGCCAACACCGAAATCAACATGCTGATATAGGGCTCAGAAAGCAATTGAATTATCTGATTATCAGCAAATTGATTTTTAATTATTGAAAAAAAAGAAATCATAAAAACAGGCAATAAAGCGATACCCAAACTTACACCCAAACTCGGCGGATTAGGATTCTGACTAGATTCCGATGCTGAAAAAATTGTATTTTCCAGCTTGATATCAAACTTTTTTAAAGTGCTGCCAAAAATGGGACCTGCAATGGCTATGGCAGGAATCGAAATAATAATCCCCAATATCAATGTTCTGCCTAAATCAGCACCAAATTGGCTCGCAATAACCGCCGGGGAAGGATGCGGAGGAAGATAGCCGTGTGCTACTGATAGGGCAGAAAGCATTGGAATGGCAAGATACATTAAGGGTAATTTTGTAAGGGAAGCTATGCTAAAAATTAAGGGAACAACAATTATGAATCCGGCATTATAAAAAAGCGGGATTCCGATGATAAACCCTGCCAGTGCAAGACCCCAGGTTAGATATTTTTCTCCAAAAACTTTTACGATTTTACCGGTAATAAGTTCTGCGGCACCACTGTGTGCTACCAACTTACCCAACATGGACCCAAAGCCTACTATCAATGCCAGCTCCCCTAGCGTATCTCCAATTCCTTTTTTGATAGAGACCCCTATATCCGGAATCTTCATTTGCGTCAGGAGGCCAAAAACAACAGTCGCAATTATGAAAGAAATGAAGGTATCAAGCTTTATAACTGAGATAAATACGATTAAGAGTAGTATTACCGCTAAAGTGAAAATTAAGGGCATAGTGTTAAGGTTTAAGGGATACCTATGAACAGTATCCGTAATTTTGATAAGGTTGAATATCCGGCAATAATACTAAGCGAAACGGTGTTAATCCAAATTAATCTGGATATTATTAAAAAAAAAGAGAAGCCATCACTGACCTCTCTTTGATAAAAATTACTTTAAATATAATTAGCTTTTTATTTTAATCCTCTGCCCTACTTTTACAGTATTGCCTTTGATGTTGTTCCATCTTTTGATGTCATCAATAGATACGCCATCATAGCGTTGCGAAATATTCCATAAAGTATCGCCACGTTTTACGGTATGATAGCTTTTGGGTTTTTTTATATTTTCTGAAGACGATTTTGCAGCCAGACTGTTGGCTTTCACTCTTTCTTTTTGGTTAACATAAATAGTAAGTCTTTCGCCAACCAAAACCTTAGAAGATTTCTTATTATTCCACCTCTTAATTTCAGAAACAGTTACGTCATATTTGTCGGCTATTCTGTTCATGAACTCTCCCCTTTTAACGCGGTGAGTTTTCTTAACCTGACGAGTGATGTTTTTATATTTTACAGGTTCGTCACTATTATTAATCACAAGCTCTGGCACCAACGCAGACTTTCTGCCTATGATTATGGTTCCGTCATTGAGGGTTGTAAAATCAGAAGATGAACCACTACTTGTACCACTTGAAGCCAACATTGCCTCACCAGAACCTGAAACAGGTGCAGCAACCGGATTAAGCAGATTCTTTAATGGAGAACGAGAAGCTGAATCCAGAATGAAGTCTCTGTTACTATTAAATGCTACCATCTTGTCGGCTGGCAATGCAATCTCGTACCCTGAAGGCATCTCCGGAAGAAAATCTTTTTTAAACTGCGGATTCAGCCTTTTGATTTCAGAAAGTTCAATACCACTTAGACCAGCCAAAATATTAAAATCTACAAAAGAATTCACGTTTACTTTTTCAGTAGGAGTAAAATCCTTCTTATTTCTGGGTTTAATACCGTGATTCTGACCAAAATTCATCAGATACGCTAAAGCTATAAACTGCGGAACATAAGCACGTGTATCCGGGTGAATATGCGGATGCAAGTCCCAATAGTTGGTTTTTCCGGTTGATTTTATCGTACGGCTGATTCTACCCGGTCCTGTATTGTAAGAGGCCAGAGCCAGATCCCAATCCTGAAAACGGTTGTAAAGGATTTCAAGATATTTGCATGCAGCATCCGTCGATTTTTCGATGTGCATCCTTTCGTCTATGTAATCATTGATAATCAGCCCCATTTCTTTCCCGGTGAAAGACATAAACTGCCACAGACCTACCGCTTTACTTCTTGAAACGGCCTTTGGATTAAGACCCGACTCCAAAATTGCAAGATATTTTAACTCCTGAGGCATTTCATTCTCTTCCAGATATCTTTCAAAAATCGGAAAATATGCGTCTTTTTCCTCCATCATATGACGGGTAAAACTAGGACGACGAATCAAAAAGAAATCGATATATTTTTTTACACTTTCATTGTAAACCATTGGCATGGTTTGCTCTATACTTTTCAATCGCTTTTCTACGATTGCAGGATCTTCAATCAGAATCGTGTATTCTTTTTTATCACGCTCATCAAATACGGTAATTTCGTATGGATAAACAATTTTTGGCACCAAATCAGCAACTGCCGAATCGATATTTCCGGTTCTTTCTTCTAATACTTCAACATTGACCTGGGAAAATACCTCTGACACAAGTGCAAAGTTTACCAAAACAGAAAAGGTCAAAAATACTTTTGAGATTTTCATAAATTCTAATGAGTTTTCACTTAAATTAAACTAATAACGTGATTACTTAGGAAAGCAACTGCTCAAAACTAACATTTTTATTTTAGAATTGCACCGTTTCTGAAAAAAAAATCACAAAAAAGTCTGAATAATAATAGTTTATATAATTTCTGATGCAAATTCCAATAATTTTTTTTCAGAAAAATCGGCACCTAAAATTTGAAAGCCGACAGGCAAACCGCTCTCTGTAATTCCGTTTGGAACAGAAATCGCAGGCAATCCTACCACATTGGCATGCACAGTAAATATATCTGCCAAAAACATTTGCAGCGGATCTTCACCACCATTTTCACCTATTTTAAAGGCAGGAGTCGGGGTTGTTGGAGAAACAATAAAATCTACTTTTTCAAAAAAAGCTTCAGTTTCTGCCTTAATTATCGACCTGACTTTCTGAGCCTTCGTGTAATAAGCATCATAATAATCGGCACTAAGAATAAACGTTCCCAACATTATTCTGCGTTTTACTTCTTTTCCAAAGCCCTCACCTCTTGATTTTTTATACAATTCCTCAAGATTCTTGCCCGCATTTGACCGGTGACCAAATCTGATACCGTCGTATCGGTTCAAATTTGAGCTGGCTTCTGCCATTGTAAGAATATAATATGTTGGCAGTAAATATTTTAGTTTTGGAAATGACAATGGAACGAGCTCATGTCCTACATTTTTCAACGCTTGAAGCCTTTGTTCTGTAAGAGTTTTTACTTCGTTATCAAGTCCCTCTGACTCCAGGGCTTCTTTAAAATATCCGATTTTATAGACTTTCTTTTCACCCGAAAATTCAGAAAATTGCTCGGTAGGATGTGGGTAAACCGTGCTGTCAAACTGATCCTGCCCAGCCATAACTTCTAACAGGAGAGCCACATCAGCGACGCTGCCAGCTATTGGTCCAACGCAATCAAACGATGAAGCATAAGCCGCCAAACCCCATCTTGAAATTCTTGAATATGAGGGCTTTAAGCCTACAACCCCGCAAAACCCTGCTGGTTGCCTCACTGAACCTCCGGTGTCGGTACCAATTGAAGCATGACAAAGTCCAGCCTGTACAGCTACCGCTGAGCCACCACTTGAGCCACCTGGAACTCTGGTTTTGTCTGCGAAATTTTTGACAGGTCCGAAAGCAGAATTTTCATTTGAAGAGCCCATAGCAAACTCATCACAGTTTTGACGCCCGATGATTATTGCATCTTCATCTATCAGTCTTTGAACGGCAGTGGCAGTAAATTGAGATTTAAATCCATCTAAGATCTTGCTACCAGCTTGTAGGCCATGATTTTTGTAAGCCAATACATCCTTTATTCCAATTACCATCCCGGCGAGTTTACCGCCTCTTCCATTTTTGATTTTTTCTTCAATAACTTTGGCATCAGCAATTGCTTCATCGGCGTAAACTTCCAGAAAAACATTGAGATCTTTATGCTCTTCAATTCTTTCCAGAAAATCCTCCACTGTTTTTAGCAAAGAGATTTCACCATGCTTGATCTGGGATTGATATTTTTTGAAATTTTCGTAAATCACGGATTAAATCTATTTGAAATCAAAGGGGATATTCTATTCAAAAAAACACTTCTAACCAAAAGCTTTTTTTATATAAATATCATTTCTTTTATGTTATTAAAAAACAAAACAACAGAAGCAAAACTAGGTTTGTTTCTGTTGTTTAGTAAGACCTGGCAACAATTTGGGTTTTAATCCTCCGAATTAGCCGCCTTTTCGATATTATCTTTTACCTCTTTGGTAGCATCTTTAAATTCTCTGATACCTTTACCAAGGCCTCTTGCGAGTTCAGGTAGTTTTTTAGCTCCAAAGAATAATAATATTACGAAGACGATTACAAAAATTTCTGTTCCGCCCAAATTTCCTAAAAACAATAATGCTGCTAATTCCATGAGTCAAATTATAAATGATAAACAAAGTTACAAAATATTCAATAAACCTAAAGTTTTTATGGAATTATTAAGCTCAAAACCTGAATTGTGTATATAAAACGATATAATAAATGTTTTATTTATCGGATTCATTCTCTTTAAGCCAATTTTCAAATTTTTCCAGCTCTTCTGAAACCGAAACAAAAACAAATGAAATGAGGGCAACGTCATCAGTAAAACCCAAAACCGGCAGGAAATCCGGAATGAGATCTATTGGCGAAAGAAAGTAAATCAGAGAAGCTAAAACAATTACCAGATTCTTGAGGTCAATCTGACGATATTGACCGGTGGCATAATATTTTAGAAGTTTACCTAATGAAAGAATCTGATTTTTTACGCTTCCCAGCACTGTTCCGAGACTTTCAGACTGGAATTTTTCAAAAACATTTTTCAATAACTGCAAAATACCCGCAGAATTACTTAATAATCCAGAGGCTTTTTTTCTTGATTTATTGTAAAAGACTGATGTTAAAATTCTATCTAAAATTTCTGTTTTTTTCATATGAATATATCGTCATTTTGTACGGTGTTGAGGTTTAATATAACAGAAACAAATTATGGATGAAAATAATCCATTATTTATGAAAAATCAAAAACATTATTTTAGTTTATATTAAAAAGATACAATATTTTTGTACATATTTAAATAACTCAATAGGCTTAATATAAAAATAGTTAAATTATTATGAAAGTAACAGTTATAGGTGCCGGAGCAGTTGGAGCTACCGCAGCCGACAATATCGCCAGAAAGCAAATCGCCTCAGAAGTCGTAATTCTTGACATCAAAGAAGGCTTTGCAGAAGGTAAAGCAATGGACCTCTCACAGACAGCTTCAATCGAAGGTTTTGATTCAAAAATTATCGGAGTTACCAACGACTACCAACGCACCGCTAAGTCTGATGTAATAGTTGTGACATCTGGTGTGCCACGTAAACCAGGCATGACCCGTGAGGAATTGATTGGCATAAATGCAGGAATCGTAAAAAATGTAGTTAGCAACGCATTGGCGGTTTCTCCTAAAGCCATCATCATCATCGTTTCTAATCCTATGGATACCATGACTTACCTAACTTATCAGGTTGCCGCTGAAATGGGAATCTCAAGAAAAAAAGTATTAGGTATGGGTGGAGCTCTTGATTCATCAAGATTCAGATACAGATTGGCAGAAGCCATGAATGTAGCTCAAAGTGACATCAATGGTATGGTAATTGGCGGACATGGAGACACCACAATGATTCCTCTTACAAGATTGGCTACCTGGAATGGTATTCCGGTTAGCAGATTTTTATCCGGAGATAAATTGAAAGAAGTTTCGGATAAAACAATGGTAGGTGGAGCTACTTTGACTTCTTTGCTTGGCACATCGGCATGGTATGCTCCCGGTGCAGCTATCGGACAGGTAGTGGAATCAATTCTTAGAGATGAGAAGAAAATTATCCCTTCGTGTGTATATCTAAACGGCGAATACGGTCAAAAAGATATTTGTATTGGTGTTCCGGTTACTATCGGACGTAATGGTTGGGAGAAAATCGTAAACCTCCGTTTGAGTAACGCCGAAAAAGAAGCTTTTGAGAAATCAGCAGAAGCAGTAAGATCAATGAATGCTGCTCTTTGAGTTAAAAATTAACATTACAAATAAAAAGCCGGAGGAATCCGGCTTTTTTTATACTCTTAATGCTTTTATATCAGGCCGGAACATACCACAAATCGTAAGTATGACCTGAAAGTACCATTTTCAATATCAGGTTGCCATGGTCAATACTAACCACCTGAAAATCATTTCCGTTGATTTTCATTGTCTTTTTATCTTCTGACCAAATAAATTCAAAGGACTCATCTTTGTCTCCTTCAAAGCAAGACAATTGATTCTTTTTCCATTGATATTCTTTTGCGTCCTGATCAAAAACAAACGTATCGTCTTTGGTACAATCTGACAAAATGCTCTGTCCATTAAGGTCATATGATTTTAATTTCCAGATTTTCAGTCCCGATTTTGTTTTCAGAAAATCTGTAGAAATCAGGCTCTCTTCTTCAAATAAAGAGCAGCTACTCAATAGAATTGCAGAGAAAAAAGCAATTATTTTTAATGCATTTTTCATGATATTTAATATTTAATTTTTAGAAAAGCCTATTTTAATAACGTCAAACTGGATTTATTTTTATACTATAAAAACAAAAATAGCTCTTAAATAGAATAATCTACCTAAGAGCTATAAAAAATTGTACCAAATATTATTTTACGGCGATTTTTTTAATCTTTTTTTAATGCTTTGAGCATAGTAGCTCCGATTTCAGCAGGAGAGTCAACCACATGGATTCCGCATTCCCTCATTATCGCCATTTTTGCAGCGGCTGTATCATCTGCACCACCGATAATAGCACCGGCATGTCCCATTCTACGTCCTTTAGGAGCGGTCTGCCCAGCAATAAAGCCTACAACCGGCTTCTTATTACCTGATTCTTTGATATAACGGGCAGCTTCGGCTTCCATGCCTCCGCCGATTTCACCAATCATGACGATACCTTCGGTTTCAGGGTCATTCATAAACATTTCCACTGCTTCTTTAGTGGTAGTGCCGATGATAGGATCCCCACCAATTCCGATTGCAGTGGTTTGACCCAAACCGGCTTTAGTTAACTGATCTACAGCTTCATAAGTCAAAGTGCCAGATTTGGAGACTACGCCAATCGACCCTTTTTTGAAAATAAAACCTGGCATAATACCTACTTTGCATTCTTCAGCGGTAATAATTCCCGGGCAGTTTGGTCCGATCAAAGTAACACCTTTACCCTGAATATAAGATTTGGCTTTCACCATATCTTTGGTTGGAATTCCTTCTGTGATACAAACTATCACTTTTATTCCGGCGTCTGCGGCTTCCATGATGGCATCAGCGGCAAATCCCGGTGGAACAAAAATAATCGAAACATCAGCACCTGTTGATTTTACAGCTTCTTCCACGGTATTGAAAACAGGACATTCCAGATGAGTCTGTCCACCTTTACCCGGAGTAACTCCACCCACTACATTGGTGCCATAGTCAATCATTTGTCCGGCATGAAACGACCCTTCAGAACCAGTAAAACCCTGTACAATAACTTTCGAATTTTTGTTTACTAAAATACTCATTTTAATGTTTTATTTATCCGTTTTGCGGTCTTCCAACCGTTTGTTTTTTTAATGGCAAAAAAAATCTTCCAAATGTACCCCTGAAATTAGAATAATACAATATTTTGACCTTAAAAAATCAAATTTAATATGTAAAATACTATTTTTTGATTTAGTAAAAAATGACTTTTCTGCTTATAATTCCTTAAGAAGCAAAAAATCCCCGACAAAATTGCCAGGGATTAAAATTACATTATACTAATTTATCAAAGACCAAAAGCAGCTTTTACTTTATCTACATAGTCAAGTTTTTCCCATGTAAATAGCTCCACTTCAATTTCTTTTTGCTGACCGGCATTATCAAACTTCTTAGTGATAACTTTTGACTCACGTCCCATATGACCATAGGCTGCGGTTTCAGAGTAAATAGGGCTACGTAATTTAAACCTCTGCTCTATAGCATAAGGCCTCATATCAAAGGTTTTCTCAACGATTTTGGCAATTTCTCCGTCAGTATGTGCCACTTTTGAAGTACCATAAGTATCCACAAAAATCCCACAAGGCTGAGCCACTCCAATGGCGTAAGATACCTGTACCAATACCTGGTCACAAACTCCCGCTGCCACAAGGTTTTTGGCAATATGACGCGTAGCATAAGCAGCAGAACGGTCAACTTTAGAAGGATCTTTACCTGAGAAAGCTCCGCCACCATGTGCACCTTTGCCACCGTATGTATCTACAATGATTTTTCTTCCTGTAAGACCTGTATCTCCATGAGGACCACCAATTACAAATTTCCCCGTAGGATTGATATGGTAAGTAATACTATCATTAAACAAAGCCTGAAGCGAAGGTTTTAATTTAGCCTGTACTCTGGGTATTACAATGTTAATCATATCCGATTTGATTTTAGCCAACATCTCTTCATCTGCTGCGAAATCATCATGCTGCGTAGAAATCACGATGGTATCAATACGTTGAGGCACATTATCGTCAGAATATTCAATAGTTACCTGAGATTTCGAATCAGGTCTGAGGTATTTTATTTCAGCGTTCTCTCTTCTGATGGCAGCAAGTTCCTCAAGTATCTTGTGAGAAAGATCAAGAGCAAGTGGCATAAAGTTGTCGGTTTCGGTAGTCGCAAAACCAAACATCATTCCCTGATCACCGGCACCCTGAGCGTTGGCTTTGTCTTCAAAATCTTCAGAAGATTTACGATCCACGCCTTGATTGATATCCGAAGACTGCTCATGTATTGCTGAAATGATACCACAGGAATCAGCCTCAAACATGTATTCGGCCTTAGTATAGCCTATTTTTTTGATGACATTCCGGGCTATAGTCTGTACATCAAGATAGGTATTGGTATTAACTTCACCTGCCAAAACTACAAGGCCAGTTGTAACCAACGTCTCGCAGGCAACTTTTGAATTGGGATCAAAAGCCAAAAAATGATCAATAAGTGCGTCAGAAATCTGATCAGCTACTTTGTCGGGATGTCCTTCTGAAACAGACTCAGAAGTAAATAAATAAGCCATTTTGTTTTAAAAATTTTTAATGAATTAATAAAATTTAATAGCAAGAGAAAATCTGAAGGTAGCTTTGCCGAAACTTTTTTTTGGTCGGGCGACCCACATCTTTTTTACCACCGCGGTGTTTCTGGTACTCGGTTGGTTTCTTCATTTCTGAAGAACTCTTGATGTAATTGCAAATATGTGCGATTTTTTGCAAAAAATAAAATACAAAGAAAACATTACTGTCAAATCAAATTAATCTAGATATTTTCTCCAAAAACTACGATTTTCTGTTTGATTATTAAAAAATATCACCAAATGATTATTCCAAAAAAAATCCTGAAACTTTAAGCGTCAGGATTTTTTTTGAAAATTCTATTAAACATTTACGTGTCTTTCGCTATGGTAACTTGACCTTACAAGCGGTCCTGACTCAACATATTTTATCCCTCTTTTTAAACCTTCCTCACGGTACATGGCAAAAATATCAGGATGAATAAACTCAATTACTTCATGATGCATTTTTGTGGGTTGAAGATATTGACCCAGCGTCAGAATATCACAGCCATTATCGGCGAGGTCGTCCATTGCTTTTAATACTTCGTCTTGTTTTTCACCCAGGCCTAACATAATGCCTGTTTTGGTTCTTTTACCGTACTCTTTTGTTTTCCTTATTTGCTCCAGACTTCGGGCATATCTTGCCTGGGGTCTAACTTTACGGTAAAGGCTTTCCACTGTTTCCATGTTATGCGAGACCACTTCCTGCCCAGCAGAAATCATCCTGTACAAAGCATCCCAGTCGCTTTTTGTGTCCGGAATCAAGGTTTCGATGGTAGTATTGGGCGAAAGTTGCTTGGTCAAAATAACCGTTTGATACCAGATTTCTGCTCCTTTATCTTTAAGCTCATCACGATTAACCGATGTGATCACAGCATGTTTAACCCCCATGGTTTTGATTGCCTCAGCCACTCTTTGGGGTTCTTCTGTATCATACTCTGTGGGTCTTCCGGTAGCAACAGCACAAAAATTGCAGCTACGTGTACATACATTGCCAAGAATCATAAAAGTAGCCGTACCTTCACCCCAGCACTCACCCATATTGGGGCAGTTGCCACTTTGGCAAATGGTATGAAGCTTATTATCATCAACAATTTCCCTTACTTTTCTGAAATTCTCTCCAATGGGAAGTTTCACTCTTAACCAATCGGGCCTCTTTTTCCTTTTGATTTCTTCCTGCTCTATCATTTCTTTTTCTTGGGTAGCAATTTTTTATTTCCGAAGTACAAAGTTAGATAAAGGGAAGCAAAGGCCTGCGGATTTTTAGAAAATTTGGGTGCGAGTATTTCGGGTCTTTTACTAAAAACCTCAAAAGTAGTCCCCAACTCTATTCCGGATACGTTGTCGTTAAAGGTAGAAATATCAAAATTGGAAGCCACTTTAACATGAAAACCCGGGTTAAATTTGAGATTTTTGAATAAATTCTGAAGAATATTACCAGCACCTAGAATAAGTGTTGGGTCGGTATGAATGTCAGGATTGTATTGAACGGTCTCAACCTGCTGATCTTTAGCATTGGAATACTTGATATAGTAAGGCTTCTGAAGGCCAAAAGACGGCCCACCGGAAACAATCATGCTAAATCCAATACTATTTTCGGCATCTTTAGAATAAAAAAACACCTCTCTTCCATATTGTGGTCTTATCGAAAAAAAGTAGTTGGTTTTTCCATAAGTAAACTTACCGCCATAAAGGCTTAAATCTGACTTCTCTCTGGGATTTTTGATATTTAAGATTTCTACGCTTATGTACCTGTTAACCGACTTCCCTTTGTAAGTACCCACTGAAACGGAGTTACGAAGAATCAATCCCCCAATCAGACCAGAGTTGTTGTTGGTAGTCAATCCATAAGCAAGTGTTTTAGTGTCAATTTCTTCTTCCTCTTCCTTCGAATCGAGCTGAGCATAGGCAGAACCTACAACGGTAAACAAAATAAAAATCAAAAACCTCCAATTCATAAGTCCAGATAGCTTAAAAATTCACTTCACAATATACACCGAAAAAGATTTGAACCCAAAATTTCGGATTATTTTATAAGTTGATATTATAACGAAAAAAAACAAAGAAAGGTTGGATTAGGGTAGAAACAAAGTTTTGTCTCCCAAAAATTTCCTGACAATATCCAAAATATACCAATGGTCTATTCTTTCGTTAATTCATAAAAAATGATGAATAAATACTTTTTTGTTATTGAAAAAAATATAAAATTCGCAACAAGATTTACCCACGACAAACGGGAATCGATAGTTCTAACACTTAGGGCTCTTTGCAACCGTGGCCATGCTGATGCAAAAAATTCGATTTAGGCAGGCTGTTTTGTTTTAAACCCCTCCTTTTCAGTACTTACCTGATAACTTTCTAAAATATACTCCCGCCAAGAATAATATTATGCAGATTGCAATATAGAATCCTGAAATTTTACTTTCAGGGTAATTTCCAGAAAAATTTTGAACCAAAATAACCATTATTACAAAAAACATCAGACCTGCAGCCATAAAAAGAAACAAAGAGAGCTTTCGGAGTAAATCTTTCAAATTCAATATTTTTTTTACAAAATTATGATTTCAATGTTCTTTGAGCCGGAATATTTTAATAAAAATTTCATTCTAAACCCAAGATTTATCAAATTGCAGGAAAAAAATTCAGAGATAGCATAATGTCAAAAACGGAAAAATTTGCCGAACATATAAAAAACGGGTATCAATTTAAAGGAGATGCTATAATATTAGGTGCTGCAAAACTTGATAATGAGGTAGTTGAAGGCACTCAAATAAAATTACCCCTAAAAACCATGAACCGACATGGTTTGATTGCAGGAGCCACAGGTACAGGAAAAACCAAAAGTTTACAGGTTTTAGCCGAAAATCTTAGTGATGCCAGCGTACCGGTACTATTAATGGATATCAAAGGAGACCTAAGCGGTATAGCCAAAGAAGGAGAAGCCAAAGATTTTATTATTGAAAGAACCGACGCAGCCGGAATTGATTATACCCCCACCGGCTTCCCGGTAGAATTTTTGACACTTAGCGATGAAAAAGGCACAAGATTGAGAGCTACTGTTTCGGAATTTGGACCCATATTACTTTCAAAAATCATTGGCTTAAACGAAACCCAGGAAGGTATCCTTTCTGTGCTTTTCAAATATTGTGACGACCATAAGTTACCACTATTAGACCTCAAAGATCTTATCAGGGTAATCCAGTTTTTGAGTGAAGAAGGAAAAGAAGAGTTTGAAAGCTCCTATGGTCGTATGTCGTCCACCTCACTGGGCACCATTATGCGAAAAGTAATCGAGCTTCAGCAGCAAGGGGCCGATGTGTTTTTTGGCGAGACCTCCTTTGATATCGAAGATTTGATGAGAATAGATAAAGAAGGCCGCGGGATGATTTCGGTTTTGAGGGTAACCGACCTCATGGACAGACCAAAGCTTTTTTCCACCTTCATGTTAAGTCTTTTGGCTGAACTATACTCCAAAATGCCTGAAGCTGGTGATGAAGACCGTCCAAAACTGGTGATTTTTATTGACGAGGCACATTTGGTTTTCCAGGAAGCCACTAAAGCATTGCTTCAGCAAATTGAAACTGTAATAAAATTGATAAGGTCAAAAGGAGTTGGCATCTATTTTTGTACCCAAAACCCTCAGGATGTGCCGGCTTCTGTTCTTGCTCAATTGGGTTTAAAACTGCAACATGCTCTAAGGGCTTTTACCGCAAACGACAGAAAAGCGATCAAAGAAGCAGCAGGAAATTATCCCGAGACTGATTATTACGAGACGGAAGATGTGCTGACCTCAATGGGTATTGGAGAAGCCCTTGTTACTTGCCTCAATGAAAAAGGTATTCCTACACCATTGGCGGTGACCTACATGTGTCCTCCTCGCAGCAGAATGGATATTCTTTCTGAGGAAGAAATAGAAGAGATTGTTGGTACTTCCAGGATCGCGGAAAAATATAATGAAATTATTGACCGTGAAAGTGCCTATGAGATTCTGAATGCCAAACTTGATGAAGCCGATGAGTCGGAGGATTCACCCAGGAATAGTGGAAAGAAGGAAAAGTCAACTTTAGAAACTATCTTGAACAGTTCGGTTACTCGTCAAATTGGTCGTACCGCCGCAAGTATCATTACCAGGTCACTTTTGGGAGCCTTGGGAATGGGTGGCAGAAAATCTAAAAGTTGGTTTTAAATTTTTTTAATAAGATGCTGATTGGAATTGGTGGGCCGAGCAGATCGGGAAAAAGTACTTTGGCGAACCTTCTCGTCACGCATTTCAGAAAAACCGGAAAAAAAGCCATTATTTTCCATCAGGATGATTTTGTATTCCCCGAAACCCAGATTCCGAAAATCAGAAACAAAACCGACTGGGAGTCACCACTTTCCATAGACCACAGCTTGCTCTATGAGGTGGTTGCCGACTTTAAAAGTCGGTTTGATGTGGTTATCGTGGACGGTTTTTTTGCATTTCATGATCCCTGGCTCAACTCACTCTATGACAAAAGGATTTTTGTAAAAATATCAAAACGTACATTTATCATCAGAAAATCTGCAGATTCCCGCTGGGGATATGTACCCACCTGGTATATTGACCATATTTGGCAAGCCTACCTTAAAGAAGGAAAACCCTCACTTAATAAAAAAGATTACTTTATCGCATCGGGTGAGGATGAATTTGATCTTGATGCTGTCTTTAAATATCTGGAGTGTTAAAACTCTTTATGCTTATTTACCAGAAATAAGCATAAAGAGCAACTACTAGACTTAACACAATCACCATTCCGATTCCGAAAGTGCGGTCAACTTTAAACATCTCGACCTTAATTTCAAGTCCTTTATTATGAGAAGGCATTACCATACCGAGCACAAACATCACTGCCACACAGATAAGGAATACCATTCCCATTCTGTCAAGAAACGGTATCTGAGCCATATTGAAGTTTAACCAAAGTGCAATTAAGAAACCCCCAACAATAGCAAAAAATGCCCCCGCTGAATTGGTTTTTTTCCAGAAAAAGCCCATTAAGAAAGTTGCCAGGATTCCTGGAGAAAGCAGACCGGTCATTTCCTGAATAAACTGAAAACCACCTTTTTTGTCGATACCCATATAAGGCGAAACAATAATTGCCAGAATCATTGACCCCACAATCACAATTCTACCAATCAGAACCAGTTTCTTTTCTGAGGCATTTTTTCCAAAATAATGTTTGAAAATATCCAGCGTAAAAATTGTTGAAATACTGTTGGCCTTACCTGCCAGAGAAGCAACTACAGCAGCCGTTAAAGCAGCAAAAGAAAGACCTTTAAGCCCGGCAGGAAGGAGATTTAATAAAACAGGGTAAGCTTTGTCTGCGTTGAGCATTCCGTCGGCCCCGAGCATTTCTTGCTGGAACATTCCTTTTGAGTAAAGGGCATATGCAGCAATACCTGGCAAAGTAACAATCACAGGCATGAGTAGCTTTAAAAAAGCGGCAAATAAAATACCTCTTCTAGCGGTTTTGAGGTCAGCACCCAATGCTCTTTGAGTAATGTATTGGTTACAACCCCAATAATTGAGGTTTACGATCCACATACCACCAACTAAAACCGAGAGACCAGGAAGCTGGAAATAATGTGGACTTTCTTTGCTCATAATCATATGAAAGTGATCATCATGGCTGGCACGCATATTTTTGAATCCTTCGAACAAACCAGATAAACTGTCAGATATAGATTGTGATGGATCAGAAACCAAATTTACTGCAAGGTAGGTCGTAGCCAGCCCACCTATTATTAAAAACAATACCTGAATTACATCTGTAAAACCAATCACCTTCATTCCTCCAATTGTGATGATGATTGCAAAAATGGCCAGACCCCACATACAAACGTAAAAATCGATTCCTGAGATACCGGAAACAGCAAGTGCTCCCAGATATAAAATGGACGTAAGGTTAACCAAAATATAAAGACCCAACCAAAAAATCGCCATAATCAGGCTCACTGCCGGATGGTACCGGTCATTGAGAAACTGTGGCATAGTAAATATGTGATTTTTAAGATAAATAGGCATAAAAAATACTGCAACTACAATCAATGTTGCAGCTGCCATCCATTCATAAGTTGAAATACCCAAACCTATTGAAAATCCATTTCCAGACATCCCAATAAACTGCTCTGCTGAAATGTTTGAGGCAATCAAAGAGGCTCCAATCGCCCACCACGTGAGAGATCCTTCGGCCAGAAAAAAGTCTTTGGTTGAGGTTTCTTTAGATTTTTTTCTTTGGTAAATCCAGTAGCCATAACCCGCTACCACAATAAAATAAAAAAAGAAAACGATAAAATCGAGGGTGTGTAACTGCTTCATTGAATCAGGGTTGAATAAAATTAATGCACAAAAATAATAAACCGTGGGTTTATATCCATCAAATAAAAAAATAGTTTATCAAAAATCGCTATTTTTTTATATGGTAAAATACTATAGTCCAAACCAAAACAAAATTTTCTGAACCCAAAACAAAACTTTGACGGCAAACTTTGAGGCTACTTTGGTAGGTTCTTTGGCTGAAACAGAATTATTAATCATATTCAAATCCATCCAATTTTTGTATTCGGGATCTATCTGAACATATTTAATTCTTTTTGAAAACCTGAATTTTCGACTGGTTTCCTGCCCTTCCCAAACAATATTCTGATAGGTTTTGTCAGAAAACATCACCTTTACTGTCACCGGAATTTTCATTTCCCCTTTCCTGAAAATTGTAAAATAGCCAAAAGGCTTCATTTTACGTGGAGCATTGATTAGGTTTCCAACGGTGTAATCACAAGAAGCGGAAGAATACAAAACCTGATCAAAAAACCAGTTTAGATCCTTGAACCTGGTATTTTTTGAAGCAATTTCATTGGCAACAGTGACAAAATCCTGAGGTTGTGGATGGCTGTATTTAAATCGCTCAAAATAAGTTTTCATCAATAACATCATGTTTTTTTCTCCCAAAAGGCCTTCAAGTGTTTTGAGCCAGGTGGCTGTTTTGAAATAACTCATCACTCCATAAGTGCCGCCGGGATATTGCCATGCATTCCTTCTAATTTCAGTAATCTCAGGATAGTCCATTGACACGTAAGAAGTTCTGGAAACCGCTATATCATTAATTTTTAACCCAAAAATGTCGGCCTGAGAACCCTTTGGATAGTACTTATCCATAATCTTCCCTTCAAAATATTGAGTAAACCCCTCATCCATCCAGCTATTTTCAAATTCATTGCTGGCTAGCATTCCCTGAAAATATTGATGTACAAACTCATGAATAGTGACCACTTCCTGCATTCTGATATTTTTCCCCAAGCCCCAATATGAACCCAGCGTAATCAGCATAGGGTACTCCATCCCACCTGCCCCTGAAGCTGCCATCGAAGGGTCAACCAAAACCAGGGAAGGATGTGGGTATTTTCCTACATGGGTCTCCATATAGGTGATGGCATTTTGGGCCGATTCAAAATACCGGTCTACCAAATTTTGATGTTCGGGTTGCATCAATGCCGTAATGCTAATTCCCTTATATATCTTTTCAGTTTTAATATATTTGGGTGACGCAGTCCATGCAAAATCATGGACATTTCGGGCCAAATATTTAAGTGTTTTGGTTTTATCTTTATTTCTTTGTTCTGATATTTTCAGTCCTGTAGCACCAACCACAAATCTTTCAGGAAGTGTAATTGCCACATTATATATACCAAAATCAGAATAAAACTCAGTATTTCCGTGAAATTGATGACAATTCCAGGCTCCCTCTTTTTCCAAAACTCCTATTTTGGGGAACCACTGCCCTATCATAAAAAAATCATCCCGGGCCCAGCCTGTACGTGCGAATATTTTCGGTAAAACAGCCTTGAATAAAATATCAAGTTCGATAGTTTGACCCGGCCTAACTGACTGATTTAATTTAACTTTAAAAACTGTTTTATCATTTTTATTAAAATCATCAGGTTGAAAATATTCCACTTTTTTCAAAAGACTTTCTCCGGACTTTAAAGCAAAATGACTAAGATAAATATTGCCAAAGTTTCTCATTTGGGTGGTATCCATTTTATCGCCTCGCAGCATTCCACCCGACTCTTTAAAAAAAGTGGTATTTTCATCCTTAAACGCATTGAGATACATGTGAAACTGTAATTCACTCACCGCCCTGTTGGAACCATTAGTCCATTTGAGTTTTTGAGTGCCGAAAAGAGTTTTGATTTCAGGTTTAAGCACCACTGAAATATCATAATCAGCTCTGGAAGTTTGTGAAAATACTTCAGAGCCTAATACTAACAAAAGGGATGTCAGGAAGAATCTTAGGGCTTTCAACGGTTATTATTTTTTTTCAAAATTACAAAAAGAAAAAATAAATATGGGATAAAAATAAAATTTTCATTTTTTTCTGAAAATATTATATAGACAATAAATTTGGAATTTACAAAATATTATTTTTATTTTTGCAAACAGATGGAAATAACGGAAAGTCAAAAGGAATCGTATTGTAGAGCGTATTGTGACGGTGAATCTGATGCCCTTAAGGCCATAAACCGGAGCACACAGCTCAATCAGTTAAAGCCAAGAATGTTATCAGGACATTTGCAAGGCAGGATGCTTTCGTTATTATCAGGGATTTTAGGTCCAAAAAAAATCCTTGAAATCGGCACTTTCACGGGCTATTCGGCCGTTTGTTTGGCTGAAGGTCTGGCAGAAAATGGTAAATTGGTAACAATTGAAGCCAATGAAGAGCTTGAAACTACCATTTTACAAAATATTAAACTTGCGGGCATGACTGATAAAATCGAATTGATAATTGGAAATGCCCTGGAAGTTATCCCTGAATTAAGGGAGAAATTTGATTTGGTTTTTATTGATGCCGACAAATTAAATTATAAAAATTACTACGATTTGGTAATTGATAAGGTAAATTTGGGCGGATTAATTATCAGTGACAATGTATTGTGGGATGGAAAAGTGATGGATGATTCTAAACAGGATGCCACCACCAAAGCCATTAGAGAATATAATGAATATCTGAAAAATGATAACAGAACACAAAAAGTGCTTTTTCCCATTAGAGACGGCTTGTACGTCAGCAGAAAAATAAAATAATTATGAAACGTTTATTTTCTTTCCTATTTACGATTTATGCCAGTTTTGGAGTTTTTGCTCAAACTCAAATCAGCATACCTGAAGTACCCAAAAAAATTGAATTCGCCAATATTGTGGTCGAATTAACTCCCGAAGCCCAAAAATTAGTAACCAATGAGGTGGTGGGATTATTGACTCCCCAAAACAAATTTCTCGAGCTTAAACTCGAAAGGATGCAATGGTACTTCCCGATTATAGAAAAAGTTTTGCAGGATGAGGATTTACCCGAGGACTTTAAATATCTGGCGGTGATGGAAAGTTCATTGTTACCTGAGGCTCTTTCAAGTTCCAATGCGGTAGGCTTTTGGCAATTCAAGGAGGCCACAGGAGTAGAAGCAGGCCTCGTAATCAATAATAATGTAGATGAGCGTAAAAACATTCATGAAGCCACTAAAGCAGCTGCCACTTATTTGAAAAAAAATAATCTCATATTCAAAAACTGGATATCATGTATGCTATCCTATAATCTTGGGGTTCAGGGAGCATCAGAAAAGATACCTGTGGAGTGGTCTTTTGCCAATGAGGTAAAATTCGATGAAAATACACACCCCTATCTGATCAAAGCCCTTGCCAACAGAATCGCCTTTGAGCACCGTCTTAACAGACTTAAAGATTCTCCAAGGAAATTTGTAGAATACCCTACCCAAAACAAATCATTTGCGGAAATCGCAGTTGAATTGACGGTGGACATCAATGACCTCAGAAAATACAACCCATGGTTATATGGTGCGAGTCTTCCAAATGACAAAATTTACAAAATTCTGATTTTATCGAAAATAGAGGATATTGATGAGCTAAACGAAAAAATTAAAAAGCGTACCGACTTTAGGAGTGCAAATCTGGGTTTCCCTAGGTTGAAGCGTATCACGATGGTTTCTACTTCACCTGATTCTCCGATTTTCTATGAAATAAATGGCAAAAAAGGTATTCTTTCACAACCCGGAGAAGAAGCAGCTCAAATGGCTGCTAAAGCCAAAGTGAAACTCAAAAAATTCCTCGCTTACAATGATATGACCGAGAAGGATATCACAAAAGAAGGAAATGTCTATTACTTGCAGTCAAAAAGCAAAAAAGCTGCTACGCAATTTCATACTGCAAGACCAAACCAAACCTTGTGGGAGATTTCGCAGATGTACGGTGTGAAGCTAAAAGCCTTACTTTCTTACAACCGTATGAAAGCCACCGAACCCCTTCAGGCCGGTAGGGTGATCTGGATGCAAAAAACCAGGCCTAAAAATCAAGCCATTGAAATAATAAAAGAGGCTATTGAGCAGGAAGACAAACTTCCGATTAAAGAAAACTATGAGAAAAAACCAGACGAGATAGCACAAACAAAACCAGAACCTAAGAAAAATAGATTTGAAGAGCTGGAACCTACGACTGATAAACCTGTAACTGAAAATCCAGTTAAACCGGTTTTGGTACCTGAAACTAAAAAAGAAGAACCTAAAAAAGAGGAACCCAAAAAAGTAGAGCCTAAGAAAGAAGAAGTTAAGAAAGAGGAGACCAAAGATAAACCAACAGTGATAGTTAAAAATACTGAACCTATGAAAAATGATGACAGTATTTTTGGCAATAAAACTGAAAAAACTAAACCTGCTTCTGAGCCTACCAAAAAACCCATAGGAACCACATCGGTAACAACCCGACACATGGTAAAACAAGGAGAAACGTTGTTCTCGATATCGAAAAAATATGGATTGACGGTTGATCAGCTTCGGAAACTCAACAATATGAGTCCTTCAGAATCGCTGAAATATAATCAAATTTTAATTGTAAGTAAAGACCAAGCAAGCACAAAACCTGTTGAAAAAACTGAAGAGGCTGTAACTAAGGCCGAAACACCGAAGAAAACAGAAATACCTGCTACAAAACCCGCTGAAAAGTCTTCGGAAAGACCATCGGTAAAACCAGCTGCCGGATCGGTTAAAACCCATACAGTGGGTGCAGGTGAAACGATGTTCAGCATCAGTAAAAAATATGGAATTACAGTAAAAGAATTGCAACAGTTGAATGGCATTTCAGATTACGCTATTTCTGCAGGCGAAACCCTGATTGTAGGTAAATCAGGAGAGAAAGAAAAATCAGAAGTACCCAAATCAACCGGAGCTGAATATCACAAAGTTCAGGCTGGAGAAACCTTATTTAGTATTTCCAGAAAATATGATGTAAGTGTTTCAGACCTTAGAAAATGGAACAATTTGAGCGGTAATGATATAAAAATAGGCGAAAGAATAATTGTTAGAAAATGATATTGATTGACGACACCTGTATCAGCGATGATGTAGCAGAACAGTTTTTTGTATGCAATCTTGAAAAATGCAAAGGTGCCTGTTGTGTTGAGGGTGATTTGGGTGCCCCACTTGAAGAAGTGGAGCTGCCTATTCTGGAAGAAATCTACGAAAAAGTCAAACCTTACCTGTCAAAAGAAGGCATAGAAGCTATTGAATCTCAAGGCAAATACATAAAGGATTGGGAAGGGGATTATTCTACCACAACTATTGATGAAAAAGAATGTGCTTATGCTATATACGACCAGAAAGGAATCCTGAAATGTGGTATAGAACAAGCCTACCTTGATGGCGTGATTGATTTCAAAAAACCGATTTCCTGCCATTTATATCCCATCAGAATCACCAAATACGAGCATTATCATGCCATCAACTATGATCGCTGGAGTATTTGTTCCGATGCTTGTACTTTAGGCGAAAAACTAGGAGTACCTGTTTATCAGTTTCTGAAAGAACCCCTCATTAGAGCTTACGGTGAAGATTGGTACAAGCAACTTGAAACCGAAATCAAAGATGCAAAACTTTGAAGAAGTATATGAAGTGGCCCGGCTCATACCTGAAGGCAGGGTAACTTCTTACGGGGCTATTGCAAAATATCTCGGCACGGGTGCCCGTTTGGTAGGATGGGCTATGAATGCTTCTCATCTGAAAAATGTTCCTGCTCACAGAGTGGTAAATCATGCGGGAGTGCTTACGGGCAAAAATCATTTTGCCACACCTACCCTCATGCAAGAATTACTTGAAAATGAAGGAATTATAATCATTAAAGATAAAATTCAGAATTTCAAAGACTTATTTTGGGATCCTGAAACTGAATTGTCTTTGTAATTGTTTTCAATTCAAAATATACCTGAAAATAAAATTTAATTAAAGTTTAATAATTTTTTTTAAAAATTTTACATTAAAATATTATCTTTACGCCAAATTTTATTTTGTACTCATCAATAAAACAAATATGGCAAAATTAGATCAGATAGATCACAAACTTTTAGAAATACTACAGAGCAATGGAAAGATCACCAACGCTCAACTTTCAAAAGAAATTGGACTATCTCCCGCCCCTACCCTGGAGCGAGTAAAAAAATTAGAAAATCTTGGAATTATAGAGAGTTATCATGCTCTTATTGACAGAGAAAAAGTTGGCTTAGGTGTGATGACATTTGTTCAGGTTACCCTCTCAGGACATAGAAAATCAATCACTGAAACATTTGTTGAAACCATAGACAGGGTGCCAGAAATTATTGAATGTCACCACGTTACAGGATCTTGCGACTTCTTATTAAAAGTAATTGCCCGGGATATTGCTTCCTATCAAAAACTAATAATGGAGACTATCAATGAGATTGAAGTAGTGGCCAGTACGCAGACAATGGTGATACTTTCAACTTTCAAATCCTCAAAAGTATTGCCTATTCCTTAAGATTGCTATTTTAAAAATATTCAGAAAAGGGGAGAAATTATTTTTTCCCCTTTTTTGCTTTCAGCATTTTGGTTAAGTCTTGCAAAGCTTTTTTAGAATCCTGATAATCAGCTGATTTCTTGTCTGTATTTTTCATCACTTCACCATAATATTCTACCACCGCTTTATAGTCTTTCTCACTCATTGCGATTTTTGCCAGTGCTTTGTTTGAAGCCACATAATAGCCTGATTCCCGGGTATCATTTTCAAGTGCATAATTGATACACTTTTGATAAAAAAACTTGGCCTGGGGAATATTCCTGTAATATCGCTCATTTACATAGGCCAAAATATACGCTCCATAACGGCCATCATTGGCTCCGTAACCATGCTTTCTGTTTTCCAGGTTTTCCAGCAATTCTTTAGCATATATTTCAGCTTCATCAAGCCTCCCCAACGAAAAGGCGTTTCGGGCTACGTATCTATGAAAAAAGGAATTGTTCGGATATAAAGCATGCATTTGACGCGACATCATTAAAGACTTGGTAGCATTGTTTTCCATGGCATAAATCTGAATCAGGAAATACCTCGCTTCCATTCTTGAGTAAAAAGCATTATTGGCAACATTTTCCAACTGCCTGATTCCCAAATTCTTATCTCCCTTTCTAAAAAAAGTAAGCAGAGGTTTCATAGATTTATAATTTTCATGAATCCATTTGGAATAATAATTATAAACGCCGTCACCAAATAATAACTCCGGATTGATATTTTCCTCACCGCGACTGATATCAAGATATTTTATGGATTGTTTACCCGCCCATGCCGACTTAACCCATTTTTCTCTTTCCGCGTATAATCGTCCCTTAACTGCATAGGCCGCACATAAAAAGAAAGCTGCTTCTTTATTTTTCTTATTTTTATCAAGCATTTCATCAGCTTTGTCAATGGCCTCATCCATATAGTAATGGCACTGATCGTCAAAATGTGTTTGTTTGGTATCCGGTACAATTTTCCACCATTCATTTAAACCCAGCATAAAATCTCCCAGCGGGTGCTCGGGATATTTTACTTTTAGCCATTTAAATTCTTTCTCTGCTTCATAAAAATTAAAATTATACATATTATTTACGGCAGCAGTTGTGGCAATCTGAATACCCCGGTCAGTCAACAATAATTCGGCTTTCGGTGCATCTTTGCTATTTAAAAACGCAAACAACTGAGCCTGAGCAGGTAAAATTAAAAATGCAGAAAAAATAAGCGTTAATAACTTTTTCAATTTGTTGTTTTTTTGAGAAACGAATTTGGAACATCCCAAATTGCACAACAAAATTATAGAAATTTCAACCCGGCTATCTTCAAAAGCCTGATTTTAACAAATTATTATTTTATTTTTGCGAAAAAAATGCAGGCATGATCCAAATCGAGGATTTGAAATTTGAAGAGTTTATACCTGAAAATAATATTTTAAATAGGGTAAAAGAAATCTCCGAAAAAATAAACACAGATTTTACTAACAAAAAACCTTTGTTTTTGGGAATCCTCAATGGCTCTTTCCTGTTTGCGGCTGACCTTTTCAAACATATCTCTGTACCTTGCGAAATTAGCTTTCTAAAAGTAAACAGTTATATTAATACTGAATCAACCGGAAAAATGAAAGAACTGATTGGTATAAATCAATCATTGACCGACCGCCATGTGGTGATAATTGAAGATATTGTGGATACGGGTCGTACCCTTCAATATATTTTTGACACCGTAAAGGCAGAAAATCCGGCTTCAATTTCAGTGATTACACTGCTTCATAAACCTGAAGCCACCATCATTCCTGTAAAACTTGATTATGTAGGCTTTGAAATCAAAAATGAATTTGTGGTAGGATATGGCCTCGATTATAATGGTTATGGCCGAAATTTACCTGCTATTTACATTAAAACTAAGGATTGAAACTCCTTTTCAAAAAGGAAACCCTTATTAGCTGACCTGTTTCGATTGGTTTTTGATGGTAAAAAAACACCATTTTACCCTCAATTTCAACAAATACTTCATAGCTGGCACCCAAAAATACATTATTCAACACTTCGCATTCATTTTCTCCTTCGGGATCCAGCGTGATGTCTTCAGGACGAAAAAAGTAAGACTTATCAGAAGATAAAAATGCCTCGCCTGTCAGCATAGCCACATATTCATTTTTTGGCGAAAAATAAATCTGTTCTGAGCTTCCGGTTTGCACCTGCCTGCCGTTTTTAAGAATAATCAACTTATCAACCATCCCAAATGCATCCCTGATTTCATGAGTAACCAAAACGCAGGAAATATTCTCACTTTTTAATACCTTTATCAATTCCAAAATTATTCTCTTTTTATTGAGAGAATCCAAGTTAGCAAAAGGTTCGTCGAGTAAAAGAACAGAGGGCTCATCGGCCAGTGACTTCGCCAGCATAGCTCTCTGGATTTCTCCACCGGAAAGCTCCGAAACCTTCTTTTCCAACAGATGGTTAATATTTAACTTTTTGGCCAGGTATTTCAACCTCTTTTGCTGGTATTCTTTGGTATAATATCTGATTTCATAGCAAATATTTTCAGCTATTGAAATATTGGGAAAAAGACTGCTCTGCTGGGTCACCATTTTTATTTTGGGATGACCCGGAATCAATTTTTTTGACGGAGGAGGCAAAATTTCTCCTTCAAAAAAAACTGCCCCATTTTGGGGCTCCAGCAGCCCGGCCATGATTTTGAGGAGTGTTGACTTGCCTGAGCCACTATGACCAATTAAACCTAGTATTTGACCCTTTTCAAGGGTAAATTTTATGTTTTTCAGGGCAAATGCCTTAGGAAAAGAATAAGAAATATTATCAATTTTCATCATATTTTACAAATGTAGGTAGCAGCAAATAATATTTTTGTGTAATTTTGAAAAAACCTATAAGATGCTCAATTTATATAAACAACAAACCGCATGCTTAGTGGCCGTAGATTCGATAATTTTTGGATTTGACGGAGAGAACCTCAAGCTTTTGCTGGTTAAACGTGGACTCGAAGACGACACAAACACATGGTCACTGATGGGTGGCTGGTTAAAACCCGATGAAGGACTTAACGATGCTGCACACAGGGTTCTTTTTGAACACACCGGCTTAAGGGATGTATATCTTGAGCAAATAGCTGCATTTGGCAACCCCGACAGAGACCCGGTAATGCGGACTGTTTCGGTGATTTACAAAGCACTGGTAAATATTGAAGAGTACAATGAAAAAATCTCCAATAAACTTACTACTTCGTGGTTTTTGATTAATGAGCTCCCAACTTTGCTTTTTGACCACTCTGAAATGGTGGCACTGGCGATAGAAAGGCTCAGGTCAAATGCATCATTGCATCCAATAGGTTTCGAACTTTTGCCCGAGAAATTTACTTTACCGCAGTTACAAAAATTATACGAGGCGATTTTCAATACCGAATTTGACAAGAGAAACTTTACACGCAAACTGCTTGCTACAGGTTTTCTTGTTAAAACCACTGAAAAGCAAAAAGGGTTTTCGAAGAAAGGTGCTTATTATTATTATTTAAACAAAGAAAAATACAATAATGACCACGCATTCAATTTCTTATCTTTAACCAACCCCGATAAGATATTGTAATAATTTTATTTAGAAACTACTTTGATCGAAGGATAATTCCCTCCTTTTCCACCTGAAGCCGCATCAATTCTGATGGTATTGATTCCCTTCGAAATCAACACTTTCTTAATGGCAAATGCCCTTTTGTTGTTGAGTTTGACATCAGCTTCTTCGGAAAATGCGGTAATTTTTATCTGAAGATTAGAATTCCCGTTCATTAAAGCAGCAAGACTATCTACCACAGGTAATGAGGCTGAACTTAGCTCAAATGTTTTGTCAATGTATTGAATACTTTTGAAATCAAATGATTTTCCAGCTGCTTCGCTTCCAGCCAGATAAGAGGTTAACAAATTAAGCTCGGAAGGAGCAACCGGTACTACAGATTTTAGGGAATCTTTTTTTACAGTATCCGCAGCTATGGTTGCCAGAGAATCAGCAAACTGGAGTTCTTCATCAATTTGTTCCGTTTCATCACCTTCACTTTTCGAAAAACCAAAAGTGCCGTTGGTTACCCAATAAAAATATGCCAAGCCAGCCAATACAATCACCGCAAATAATGCAATAAGTACTTTTTTATTTAAAAATGTACCCGATTCCTCCACTTCATCATAACTACTGGCTTTTTTCGGCTCTTCAATTGTCATTTCTTCGTTTTCCTGCTTTTTGACACTTACAGGTTCAGGCTTTTTCAAAGGAACGATTTTGGCGGACAGCAATTCCTGCAACCCAAGAGCAGGAACCATCTTTTCCATCAGATTTTCAGGTGCTTCTTTTAAAAGTGCTTCATGGTGTTGTTTCAGAAAATACACCATCTGGTCTTTATCCCATTTTTCAGATTTCAATTTCGAACCCAAATAATCAATCAAAATCGTTGCGGTAACTCCGGAAACCAAAACAGTGGTATTTTTGCTGGTACCGGCATAAGAGCCAATCATACTCAGCAGCGGACTTTTATATGCCGGAAATATCTGACTTATGATTTTTGTTCCGTCGTTAACTATATTGTTAAGATAAGCTGAATTAGACAACTTCGAGGTCCACCCTTCTTCCAGCCCACTTTTTTTGTATTTTTCCTGAACCTGATTATAAAGCATACCGGCACTCATATCACTGTTGCATCGTCTGATCAAACCGGCCACTAATGTAAAATGTACACCCTTGAGAGCAGTTTCAACATCTCCCATATTATCAGAGATGTTAGTTTTTAATTTTGATATAAATTCAGGATCAACCAATCGGTTAAAGCTATCAAAAAGATCCATTTTCTAGTCTAAAGTTTTAAATTCGAATACAAAAAAACGAAAAAATCATGGTTTTACCTATATTTACTGCACGATTATATTTTTTTAAAAAGAAACAGTATTCAACCAAAATAAAAAAATGGAATTAGATAATTCTCAAAAACAAAGGAGCCGCGATTGGTTTGGTAAAACAGGGAAAGATGGATTTATTTACAGATCCTGGATAAAAAATCAGGGGTATCCAGCTCATCAGTTTAAAGGTAAACCGGTTATAGGTATTTGCAATACCTGGTCAGAAACAACGCCTTGCAACGGACATTTCAGAGAAATTGCCCAATTTGTAAAAAACGGGATCTATGAAGCAGGAGGTTTTCCATTGGAATTTCCGGTGATGTCGCTAGGTGAAACCATCATCAGACCCACTGCAATGCTATATAGAAATCTGGCATCTATGTCTGTGGAAGAGAGCATAAGAGGAAATCCATTCGATGCGGTGGTCCTTTTGACCGGTTGTGACAAAACCACTCCATCGCTTGTGATGGGTGCTGCAAGTGTAGGCCTACCTACAATTGTAGTACCAGGGGGGCCAATGCTCAATGGCAAATTTCAGGGACGAGACATAGGTTCAGGCACGGATGTTTGGAAATTTGCCGACGACCTCCGTACGGGAAAAATGTCGGAAGAAGAATTTGAAGAAGCTGAGGCTTGTATGAGCCGCTCAGCCGGGCATTGCTCTACCATGGGTACTGCGTCAACAATGGCGGTGATGTGTGAAGCTTTGGGGCTGACTTTACCCGGGCTAAGTGCAATTCCTGCAGTGGATTCCCGTAAAAAAATGTTGGCTCACATGAGTGGAATCAGAGCGGTGGAAATGGTTAAAGAGAATCTTACCATCGATAAAGTTTTAACCAGATCAGCATTTGAAAATGCAATAAAAGTTAATGCAGCTGTGGGGGGGTCAACCAATTTGATTTTGCATTTACTGGCCATCGCCAAAAGAATGGACGTAGAATTGAATCTTGAAGACTTTGATGATTTGGGAAGCAAAATTCCGCTTTTAGTCAATCTGATGCCTTCAGGAAAATACCTGATGGAAGATTTTTATTATGCCGGAGGTTTACCAGTTGTAATTAAAGAGCTTTCTGAATTGCTTAGAAAAGACTCCATATCGGTTAATGGTAAATCGATAGTTGAAAATTCTGCCAAAGCAAGAAACTGGAATACAGAGGTTATCAGCCCAATTGCCACCCCACTGAAAAAAGAAGCCGGAATTACTGTAGTAAAAGGGAATCTTTGTCCCGATGGTGCGGTAATCAAAATTTCTGCATCGACCGACAGTCTGTTGGTACATAAAGGCAAAGCGGTTGTTTTTGAAACTATTGAAGATTATCATGCCCGAATCGATGATCCAAATCTTGAGATTGACGAAACATCCATAATGGTCCTAAAAAATGTGGGTCCAAAGGGCTATCCCGGAATGCCTGAAGTTGGCAACATGGCTTTACCAAAAAAACTGATTGAAAAAGGAGTAACTGATTTGGTAAGAATTTCTGACGGCAGAATGAGCGGTACTGCATTTGGTACAGTATTTTTGCATGTGAGTCCCGAATCGGCCATTGGTGGTAACCTTGCGTTGGTGGAAAACGGTGACCTGATTGAAGTGGATGTTCCTAACAAAAGTTTGAATCTGGCGGTAAGTGACGAAGAATTGAAAAAAAGAAAAGTCAATTGGAAACCACTCGATTTGGGATATGACAGAGGTTATGCAAAACTTTATATCGAAACCGTAAATCAGGCTCACCTGGGTGCCGACTGCGACTTCCTGGTAGGTAAGTCGGGAAGTGAGGTAAAAAGAGAATCACATTAGAATTTGAAATTCAGAACCGAAATAGAACCAAAAAACGGCAGTTTTGAGATAAATCATCAGACTGCTGTTTTTTGTTTGGGTTCTTGCTTCAGTGATGTTATCGGTGGTTATTTATCAGAAAACAAGTTCAATTGCCTGGTAAACCCATTCGGAACAGTTTTCAATATCAAATCAATCGAAAAGCTTTTTGATTATTCACTGGAATTGAAAAATATTGATGACCAACTTTTTATAAGTAATGATGAAGTATATTTTCATCATGATTTCCATTCCGAAATAAGGGCTACATCAATGGAGATGTTAAAAATATTGATTGAAGAAAAATGCCGGTTAGCAGGAGATTTTCTAAAAAATGCTGACGTCATTGTGATAACCCTGGGCACTTCATGGGTGTATCAAAATATTGAGCTTCAAAGCATTGTATCTAATTGCCATAAAATATCTTCTTCCATTTTTGAGAAACAGTTATTAGGGATCAATGAACAGTTACATATTTTCGGAAATATTTTTAAAAACCTAAAAAAAATCAACCCCAAAGTCAAATTTTTACTCACCGTGAGTCCGGTGAGGCATACAAAAGATAGCCTGGAATTGAATGCAGTTTCAAAATCTTATTTGAGAAGTGTGACCTATGAGTTAACTCAAAAGTTTCAGGACGTTGAATATTTTCCTGCTTTCGAAATCATGACTGATGACTTACGTGATTACAGATTTTATAAAGAAGATCTCATCCATCCTACCGAGGTAGCAGAAAAATACATTCTGGGTAAGTTTTCAGACAGACATTTTTCTGAAAAAACTCAAAAAATAATTTTGGAATGGCAAAAAATCAAAAATGCACTCAATCACAAGCCATTTAATCCGGGAAGTCAGGCACATATAAGTTTTCTCAAAAAAACTGAAGAAAAAATAAAAGAATTTTCGGAATATTTTGACACGACTGATGAACAGAATTTTATCCAAAAACAATTAAAAAGCCAGAACTAATTAGGCAATGAGCCTGTTTTTGAAAATAGATTAACATAATAATGGGAGAATTTACCGTAACAAAAGAAAAAATATTAAAAGCCCTTAGTACCGTTGAGGAACCTGATCTGAAAAAGGATCTCGTGACCCTCAACATGATAAGCGACGTGGAAGTTGGAGTAAACCAAATCAGTTTTACCGTAATTCTTACCACTCCGGCTTGTCCGTTAAAAGAGCTTATTAAGCAACGTTGTGTCGCTGCAATTCATGAGCATTTGGGCGATACTTTCGAAATAAAAATCAACATGACTTCCAATGTGACCAGCATTTTATCGCAAAATGTCATGCTGCCAGAAGTCAAAAATATCATAGCCATTTCTTCAGGAAAAGGCGGAGTGGGTAAATCGACAGTAACAGCCAACCTTGCTATGGCATTGAAAAAGTCAGGAGCCAAAGTAGGAATTATTGATGCTGATATTTCGGGTCCATCTATTCCTATCATGTTTGGAGCACAGGACTTACAACCGATGGTTTCGGTTAAAGATGGCAAAAACCTGATTGCCCCTATCATGCAGTATGGCATAAAAATGATTTCCATTGGTTTCCTGACGCCACCAGATAGTGCGGTGGTATGGCGTGGACCGATGGCCAGCCAGGCACTTCGCCAGTTTTTTAATGATGTAGATTGGGGTGAGTTGGATTATTTGTTACTCGATTTGCCTCCGGGAACTGGCGACATACACCTTACTTTGGTACAAACTGTACCCGTAACAGGTGCTGTGATTGTAACCACTCCCCAGAAAGTTGCCCTGGCCGATGCAACCAAAGGAGGGTCCATGTTTTCCCAACCAAACATTAATGTTCCGATACTCGGAGTTGTTGAAAATATGGCCTATTTCACACCCGCAGAACTCCCTGAAAACAAATACTATATCTTTGGACAAGGGGGTGGTGATCAGATTGCGGCGAAATTTGATGTGCCGGTATTGGGTCGGATTCCACTGGTTCAGAAAATCAGGGAAGGTGGCGATGAAGGCCGCCCGGTCATGATGGATGCGGAAGATGCCAGTGCTATTGCATTTTCTCAGACAGCAGAGAAACTTGCTCAGCAAATCGCTATCAGAAATGCAAATATGCCGAAAACTGAGAAAGTTAAAGTAGGTGCCTGATTTTTGAAAATAATGTAGTTTTTCTTAGAAAATCTGAATATTACTCACGAAATTTATTAAACTTTAGTGTCTGTTGATACTAAAGTTTTTTTTGTTTTCAATAACCTTATATTCAGCCAAATAAAATGTCAACTACAAGACGAGAATTCGTAAAAAATGCTGCCATGACCGGTTTAGGTCTGGGTCTGCTTCCTGACACATTCGCCAAAAATCCTTTCAATATCATTTCGCCCTCTGATCAATTAAAAGTTGGTCTTATCGGATGTAAAGGTATGGGGTATTCCAATCTGCAAAGACACCTCAAAATTCCGGGAGTAGAATGTATCGCACTTTGTGATATAGACCAAAGCGTGCTAAATGAGCGTGCCACTCAGGTCGAAAAATTGCAAGGCAAAAAACCTGCTCTTTTTGGCGACTATCGTAAACTTCTGGAAAACAAAGACATAGATTATGTAATTGTAGGAACACCGGATCACTGGCATTGTCTCAACATGGTTGGTGCTTTGGAAGCTGGAAAACATGTATATGTCGAAAAACCAGTAGCAAATACCATTCAGGAGGCTACCATCATGAAAAATGCCGCTAAAAAATACGGTAAAATAGTTCAGGTTGGACAGTGGCAAAGGAGCGGCCCTCATTATGAAGATGCCATCAAAGTTGTAAAATCAGGAGAACTGGGCAAAATCAGATTGGTAAAAGTATGGGCCTATCAGGGATGGATGAAGCCCGTGCCGGTGCTGCCAGATACCCCTGTCCCCGAAGGCGTAGATTATGACATGTGGCTGGGTCCGGCAACTAAAAGGCCTTTTAATGCCAACCGATTTCATTTTAACTTTCGGTGGTACTGGGACTATGCCGGTGGCTTAATGACCGACTGGGGAGTTCATGAAATAGATATAGCTCTATACGCCATGGGAGCCAAAGCACCGATTTCCGTAGTGGCATCCGGCGGAAAATTTGCCTATCCCGATGACGCATCCGAAACTCCTGACACCCTTCAAACGGTGTACCAATATGACGGCTTCAATATGCTGTGGGAGCATGCCACAGGAATCGATGGTGGCAATTACGGCAGAACTGAAGGTATTGCCTTTATCGGAAATAACGGCACATTGGTGGTAAACAGAGGTGGCTGGGAGGTTATTCCGGAAAGATACCGTGAAAATAATGAGGTAAAAACCAGAATTGAGGCGAGGAAATTCGATAAAAAACCAGAAGATGATTATTTACTTTTCCATTGCCAGAATTTCGTGAATGCAATCAGAAATAACGCCCCGGATACACTAAAATGTGGAATTGAAACAGGTAGTATTGCCGCAATCAATGCACAGATGGGTAATATTTCTTATAAACTCGGAAGAAAAGTTTTTTGGGATGAAAAAAATGGCAATTTTATTAATGATAAAGATGCCAACAAACTCATAAATGCCAATTATAAAAATGGCTGGAAACTGCCGGTTTTATAAATTAGGATAATTTTACTATTTCTGAAAGGTATGGTTTTTGTGATTTTAAAGTTTTAAACCTTTTTTTTCATGAAAAGCCATATCTTTTTGTCTTTAATGTTTATAGTATATTCATGTGTTGAAAAAGACAATCCGCAGGCATTTGACATTAAAAAATCACAGAATGCCTTTTTGATGGAAGTAAATAAAATCAGAAAATCTGGTTGCCAATGTGGCGATAAATTCTATCCTTCGACCACGGGGCTAAGTTGGGACAATGCCCTTGAAAAAACAGCAATTGCACATAGTGCCGATATGGCTATCAACAATTTCTTTTCTCACACGGGTTCTGATGGTACCTCGACATCAGAAAGAATTTTAAAAAGTGGCTATATTTTTAAAAGTTTCGGAGAAAACATCCAAACCAACACAGGTTTTGAACCAGATGAAGTTCAAATCATCAATAACTGGAAATTGAGCCCCTCTCATTGTCAAAATTTGATGAATCCCAATTTTAAAGATATGGCCGTGGGCAGATATGGAGCTTACTGGACACAAATTTTGGCCTCAAAATAAACTAAAAACACTTTTTTTTGTTATTTTTGTGAAGACCAATTCTAAATAATAATGCACGAATTACTCATAAAAGTCGAAGAAGCCCTCAACAACGTCAGACCATATCTTATTGCCGATGGAGGTAATGTTGTGGTTACTGAAATCAAAGAGGACATGACGGTAGTTTTAGAATTTACGGGCTCATGTGGTTCATGTCCCATGTCTTCAATGACCTTTAAAGCAGGGCTGGAAGAGGCTATTTTAAAAAATGTTCCTGAAATTAAGAAAGTAGAAGCCCTGAATCTTACTTTGGCTTAATCAATTAGATTTTATTCAAAAAAAATATCTTGGGTTGTCATTTTCTAAAATGGCAACTTTTTTTTTATAACTTGCAAATTATTTTAATCACTCACACCAGGGTTATGAGCAAAAAAATAAAAATTGGGATATTTTTTGGAGGTCCATCCAGAGAGCGGGAGATATCGTTTATGGGCGGACGTACCGCATATGAGCACATTGACCGCAGATATTTTGAGCCGGTTCCAATTTTTGTTGATAGCATTGGCAACTTTATTAAGGTAGAGCCTGAGACACTCTATGAGCCTGATATCAGGAGTTTTTATCCTTCACGCAATCAAAACAACGGCTTCAAGGTTTATATTGAGTCACTTGGTCCTCTACGCGATACGCAATTATACAAGCTCATTTATAAAATAGGTTCCCAAATAAAAATTGAGGAATTAAAAGAACACATTGATTTCGCATTTGTCGTTATGCACGGACCATACTCCGAAGACGGTAATATTCAGGGACTTATGGAATGGCTCAATATTCCATATATGGGTCCTGGGATATTGGGTTCAGGTGTGGGTATTGACAAACCTGTTCAGAATAAACTGATGGAGTTGGCCACTGGTCAGACCAAAAAATACAAAACCATCTCCAAAGATTTCTGGGAAAATGCCGATAAATCTAAAGTCTTTTCTGAGCTGATTCAGGAGCTTGGATTCCCTTTGGTGGTAAAAGCCCCGCATCAGGGCTCTTCTATTGGCGTGGCAATTGTGAAAAAACGCAGCCTCGAGGAATTTTCCAAAGGCATGAGCCAATGTTTTTTTGAAACAAAAATCTCCAAAAAAGACTGGTCAAAACTCACTCACCGTCAGAAAAAAAATCTGATGGAAAAAATGTCAAATCTCGATGAAGGTATCGGCTTTCCGGTTGTAATTGAAGATGATACCATTTACCATCCTGCAGAATTATTTAAATATTTAGACAAATATTTAATTAATAATGATTTTGCCATAATTTCTTCTACCAATGCCGAAGATTACGTCCTGATAGAAGAGTTTATTAGTGGGCAGGAATTTTCGGTGGGCGTGATACAGGATGATTCCGGAAAGGCATTTGCACTTCCTCCGGCAGAGGTTTATGGAGAGATTCAGACCTTTGATTTTAAGTCTAAATACAAATCATCAGTAAGTAAAAAAAGGATTCCTGTAGAAACCAGCAATCATAATCTGGAAGTGATTCATGAAAAAATCCTGAAGGCTTTCGAAATAACTGGAATGAGCGTAATCAGCCGAATTGATGGGTTCATTACTCCTGAAGATGAGGTACTTCTGCATGATCCCAATACTATCCCGGGCATGTCGCCGGCCTCGTTTATTTTCAAGCAAATGGCCGAAATTGGCTTCAATATCACTGATGCCATCACCTATCTGGTCAGGCAGTCGGTGAGGGAGCGTATCAGATCCGGAAAAAATATCAAGTCATTGAGAGATTTATTGAAATCAATTGATGAAATGATAATGACTGCCAAGCAAAACCCAAGGAAAAAACTTGCGGTACTATTTGGTGAAAATGAAGAAGAATATTCAACAGCCCGGAAAGCCTACGGTAAATACGGAGGTAATGAAGAATACGAGCCTGTCGCAATTTGTGCTGCAAAAAATGGCGGTAAATATCGCATTCCACTCAATCTGATGTTTAAGCCTGACATCATGGAATTTGGTATGTCGATTGGAAAACCAAAACATCCCTTCATTCAGAAAAACATAGACCAGGTGGCAGCAATCAGAGAGTTTTATGTTGGAAATGTAGATTTCAATGTATTTAAAGTTTCTGAAGATGAATTTGTCAGGAACTATCAGGCTGTATATGATTGCAGCAAGCAAAATCTCGAGATAAGATAATACATGGCGAAAAAGGTAAAATTTTATGCCGTTTGGAATGGCCGCCAAACAGGGATTTTCAATACTTGGGAAGAATGCAAAAAACAGGTGGAAGGTTTTGATGGGGCACAATACAAGTCATTTGAGAGTAAAACTGAAGCTGAAAATGCCCTCAAACGTAATTATTTTGCAGTTCTGAATCCATCCGCCAAACAAAGTTCCAACGGAAAATTAATCAAAACACCAAAGCCAAAACATGAAGCTTTAGTAGTAGATGCTGCCTGGAACACCAAAACCGGCGATATGGAATATCAGGGCAAATATTTACAGAATAAGCTTTTTGTATTTAAAAAAGGCCCTTTTCAAGACGGCACCAACAATATCGGTGAGTTTTTGGCGATAGTGCATGCTTTGGCTTTTTTAAAACAACATAATTCCGATTTACCTATTTATTCTGATTCAAAAACGGCTATTTCCTGGGTAAAAAAGAAAAAAGCTAACACCAAATTGGAGCCGACAGGAAGAAACAATGAGCTATTTGATTTGCTCGAAAGAGCCGAAAAATGGCTTAGAGACAATAATTTTTCCAATAAAATCCTGAAGTGGGAAACTGAAGACTGGGGTGAAAATCCTGCTGATTTTGGCCGAAAATAAATCATGTTCAGATTCAAGCAATTTACAGTAGTACAGGATCATGCAGCCATGAAAGTCTGCACCGACGCCTGTCTGTTTGGTGCCTTGATTGAGACTGTGAATCATCAAAACATCCTGGATATCGGTACAGGAACAGGCTTATTGGCTTTGATGATGGCTCAAAAAAATCAAAATGCTGTAATATCAGCTATAGAAATTGATAATGAGGCCGTTATTGATGCAAAATATAATATTGAAAATAGCCCATTTTCGTCAAAAATTGAGCTTTTTCATACTTCTATTCAAGAATTTCAGCAAAACAAAAAATATGATTGCATCATAAGTAATCCGCCATTTTTTCAAAATAACCTAAAATCGCCTCACCTTGCAAGAAACAAAGCATTGCATAATCATTCACTTACCCTTTCTGAACTTGCAAATATCATTATGCAGCTTTTAGTGCCAGAGGGAGATACCTGGATACTACTTCCTCCTTACGAAATGTCAGTTTTCAGAGCAGAAATTCAAAATTTTGGCTTTGCTCCAAATAAAAAATTTGTCGTAAAACATGATCCCTCAAAAGCTCCCTTCAGGGAAATATGCTGTTTTTCAAGACTAACTACGGGAAATTGTATCCAAGAAGTCATTAATATTTATGAATCAGGTATATATTCGGCAAGATTTGTGGAATTATTGAAAGATTATTATCTGATTTTTTAGAACTTTGTACCAAACGTATTTACATGAAAGAAAAAATTGATATTTCGGTAATCATTCCCCTTTTTAACGAAGATGAATCCCTGAAAGAACTTTTCACCTGGATCAAAAAGGTGATGACCGAGAATGCATTTTCTTTTGAAGCGATATTTATTGATGACGGCAGCACCGACTCCAGTTGGCAGGTAATCAAAGCATTGAAAGCCGAAAACCCCGAAGTAAGGGGATTTAAATTTTCCAGAAACAATGGTAAAACGGCAGCATTGCAGGTAGGTTTCAATGAATGTGTCGGAGAGGTTGTAATCACTATGGATGCCGATTTACAAGACAGCCCGGATGAAATTCCTGAGCTCTACAAAATGATCAAAACTGACGGCTTTGATCTGGTATCGGGCTGGAAACAAAAAAGATATGACCCTATTACCAAAACCTTGCCCACTAAACTTTTCAATGCCACAACACGCTATATTTCAGACATTTATCTCCATGATTTCAACTGTGGACTAAAAGCCTACGACAGCAAAGTAGTAAAAAATATCACCATTTATGGTGAAATGCACCGCTACATTCCGGTGATAGCCAAATGGAATGGTTTCAGGAAAATAGGTGAAAAAGTAGTTCAACATCAGTCCAGAAAATACGGCGTGACCAAATTTGGTCTGGAGCGATTTATCAATGGCTTTCTGGATTTACTTTCCATTACATTTGTCAATAAATTTGGCAAACGGCCCATGCATTTTTTCGGACTATTCGGTGTTTTGTCATTTTTTGCGGGCACATTTATTACTTTCTTTTTAATTGCCGAAAAACTGTATTCCATCTATCAGCAGCAACCTTATCGTAATGTCACCGACAACCCTCTATTCTTTCTGGCACTCGTTGCGATTCTGATCGGCTCTCAGTTGTTTCTGGCGGGATTCCTCGGAGAACTCTTTGTAAAACAAGGTGTTACAAAGAACGATTACATTGTTTCGGAGGAGGTATAAGCTTAAAAATTAGTTTTAGTTGGTAAGCATACTTTTTATAAAATAACATTTCTTACTCCAGAGATCCTTTCCGGGACTTTAAAAATTCATTGATCCAGAAAAAAACTTAATTAGCTATAATTTTAAAGTTTCCTTCTTAACGTTCGCACCAAAACACCTTTGGATTTTTACCCAAAATCAGTAAAAACATCTTTGGATTTTTATCCAAAATCAGCAAAAACACCTTTGGATTTTTACCCAAAAAAAGTAATTTATCTATTCTTTTTTTGAAATTTGACCGAAAAAAATAGCCGATTGGAATGAATTTCAAATCAGAAAAAAACACATCTATTACCTCCCACAAATCTATTATTCCCTCTCATCTTTAATATTCCGCCTATTTTAGCTAATTTTGTGGTCTGAAGGCATGAATCGCTTTTTGGTCTTCAAACAATTTTAATTTAAAATCAGTATTTACATTATTACTGTCATTATTTAGTGAAAAATATTCGGAATTTCTGTATTATCGCCCACATAGACCATGGAAAAAGTACTTTGGCCGACCGCCTGCTTGAGTTTACTGGCACTGTAACCGCCAGAGAAATGCAGGCTCAGCTGCTCGATGATATGGATCTGGAGCGTGAACGAGGCATCACCATCAAATCACATGCGATTCAGATGGACTACCTCCACGAAGGCGAAAAATATACACTTAACCTTATCGATACTCCTGGCCACGTGGATTTTAGCTATGAGGTTTCCCGCTCTATTGCAGCCTGTGAAGGGGCTCTTTTGATCGTGGATGCAGCCCAGGGGATAGAAGCCCAAACCATCAGCAACCTGTTTCTGGCTTTGGATCACGACCTCGAAATCATCCCGATAATCAATAAAATTGATCTCCCTGGAGCCATGATTGAGGAAGTAAAAGACCAGATTGTTGACTTGATAGGTGTAGATCCCGAGTCAATCGTATTGGCCTCGGCAAAAGAAGGAATAGGTATTGATGACATACTTCATGCCATTGTAACCCGCATTCCTGCACCGAGTGGAAATCCTGATGGAGAACTTCAGGGATTGATTTTTGACTCGGTTTTTAATTCTTACCGAGGTATTGAGGTAATTTTCAGGGTTAAAAATGGTAGTATAAGAAAAGGGGACAAAGTAAAATTTGTGGCCACTGACAAAGAATATGTTGCCGACGAAATTGGTAGCTTAAAACTTAAAAAACTTCCCAAAGATGTAATCGAATGCGGAGATGTGGGTTATTTGATTTCAGGCATAAAAGTAGCGAAAGAAGTAAAAGTTGGGGATACCATCACACATGTTGATCGCCCTTCAAAAGATATTATCAAAGGTTTCGAGGAGGTTAAACCCATGGTTTTTGCGGGTATTTATCCGGTTGACACCACAGAGTTTGAAGAACTTCGTGAGTCAATGGAAAAACTCCAGCTCAACGATGCCTCTTTGATTTGGGAGCCTGAAACCTCTGCTGCTTTGGGCTTTGGTTTCCGTTGCGGCTTTCTGGGTATGCTGCACATGGAGATTGTACAGGAAAGGTTGGAGCGGGAATTTGATATGACCGTAATCACCACGGTGCCGTCGGTGAGATTTATTGTCAACACCAAGCGTAATGAAACCATTCAGGTGTCTGCTCCATCAGAAATGCCTGATCCCAATTTGATTCAGTCTATTGAAGAACCCTATATCAATGCTCAGATTATCACCGCTTCTGATTATGTGGGACCTATCATGAAACTCTGTATGGATAAGCGTGGTGTTGTTAAAAATCAGGTTTATCTTACTTCCACCCGTGTTGAGCTCACTTTCGACATGCCGCTTTCCGAAGTGGTTTTTGATTTTTTTGACAGATTAAAAACCATTTCAAGAGGTTATGCCTCTTTGGATTATTCGCTTGCAGGTTATCGGGAATCCAATCTGGTAAAACTTGATGTTTTGCTCAATGGCGACCCCGTAGATGCACTCTCGGCAATCGTTCACCGCGACAAAGCTTACGAATGGGGAAAGAAACTTTGTGAAAAACTCAAAGAACTTTTACCTCGTCAGCAATTTGAGATTGCGATTCAGGCAGCTATTGGAGCGAAAGTAATAGCCCGTGAAACTGTAAAAGCCATGCGTAAAGACGTAACCGCCAAATGTTATGGTGGTGATATCAGCCGGAAGCGTAAACTTTTGGAAAAACAGAAAAAAGGCAAAAAACGCATGAGACAAATTGGCTCAGTCGAAGTGCCTCAGGAAGCATTTATGGCTGTTTTAAAAATCAATTGATTTTGGTACTTTTTATTTTAAAAATATTAATCAACCGAAGTTTTTAAATCAAAATTTAATATTTCAATAGTATTCGATTAATTTTGAACTCGATTTAATTCTAAGCAAAAAAAATATATATGGCAGAGGTAATCAGAATGCCCAAGATGAGTGACACCATGGAAGAAGGCGTAATAGCCGCATGGCATGTGAAGGTGGGCGATGTAGTAAAATCAGGCGACATTCTTGCTGAAGTTGAAACTGACAAAGCTACCATGGACATGGAATCTTATAATGAGGGTACCATTCTATATATTGGGGTTGAAAAAGGACAAGCTGTACCCATTGATGCCGTGATTGCGGTTATAGGTTCCGCTGGTGAAGATTTTAGTTCGCTTATCAGCGGAGGTTCAGCTCCCGCAAAAGCCGAGGCTGCACCTGCTCCTGTAGCTCCTGTTGTTGAGAGTACTACTGCAACCGAAAGTATTGATACCTCAAATATCAATGCCAAATTGGTAACCATGCCACTTTTAAGTGACACCATGACCGAGGGAGTGGTTCATAAATGGCTCAAAAAAGTAGGTGACACCGTCAAATCAGGTGATATGCTGGCAGAAATCGAAACCGATAAAGCCACGATGGAAGTAGAAGCCTACGAAGATGGTATTTTGCTATATCAGGGTGTGGAAGAAGGAAAAGCAGCTGCGGTCAACTCAGTAATTGCAATTATTGGTGAGAAAGGTGCCGATTTTGAAACTTTGTTAAAAGCACATAGTACCCCAGCAGCAAAAACACCTGCTCCTGCAGCAACTGTTGCTGTACCGCAGGATGTACCAAAAGTTGAAGCCCCTCAGGCACCAGTTAAAGAAGCCGCTCAGGCACCAGTTGTTAACAATTCGGGTAGAATACTTGCCTCTCCACTTGCAAAAAGTCTTGCAAAAGAAAAAGGAATTGATCTTTCTGCAGTTGCCGGTTCTGGTGAAGGGGGAAGAATAATAAAATCTGATGTTGACAATTTTGTTCCTTCTGCAAAACCTGCCGCATCAGCTGTCTCAGCTACAGTTGCATCAGTTGCCGCAGGAGTTGAAAGCTATGAGGAAGTTGCTCTCACTCAGATGCGTAAAGCTATCGCCCGTAGTTTAGCCGAATCACAATCGACAGCAGTTGACTTCCAGCTTACTATGGAAATCAATATGGACAAAGCCATTGAAGCCCGCACTGTGATGAATGAGGCTTCTCCGGTAAAAATCTCATTTAACGACATGGTATTGAAAGCCTGTGGAGTTGCTCTCAAAAAACATCCAAATGTAAATTCATCATGGAGAGGCGACCACATTCGTCGAAATGCCCATGTACATATCGGTATGGCTGTGGCAATTCCGGAAGGACTGGTGGTGCCTGTAATCCGATTTGCGGATACCCTTCCACTTTCTGTATTGGCAGCAACAACGAAAGATTTGGGTGGAAAAGCCAAAAATGGCAAACTTCAACCTACTGACTGGGAAGGCAACACTTTTACTGTGAGCAATTTGGGAATGTTTGGAATTGAATCATTCACTTCCATCATTAACAATCCTAAAAACGAATCTTGTATTCTTTCCGTAGGAGGTATCAAAGAAACTGTAGCGGTGAAAAGTGGGCAGTTTTATGCAACCAACATCATGAAAGTGACGCTTACTTGTGACCACCGTGTCGTGGATGGAGCTACTGGTGCGGCGTTTTTAGTTACTTTGAAAGAACTTTTGGAACAGCCATACAAGTTGCTTGTTTAATAATATTTAATCAATCCCTCTGATAAACTCAGAGGGATTATTGTTTTCAGACCAAATGGAAAAAATCAAATCAACCACCGTTTTAGGGATTTTACATAATGGAAAAATAGCCCTGGGTGCTGACGGACAAGCCACTATGGGCAACACCGTAGCCAAATCCAATGTAAAAAAAGTGAGGAAACTGGCCGGAGGAAAAATTTTGGCGGGTTTTGCAGGCAGTACTGCTGATGCATTTACACTTATCGAGAAATTTGAAGAGAAAATCAATTCATTTGGAGGAAACATGAAGCGTGCAGCCATCGAATTGGCCAAAGAATGGCGTACAGACCGTTATCTGCGTCGTCTGGAAGCCATGATGATAGTCGCAAATAAAGAAGAATTACTGATCATTTCAGGAACCGGTGACGTATTGGAACCTGATAATCAAATAGCCGCTATTGGCTCGGGGAGTATGTATGCTCAGTCGGCTGCTTTGGCATTAAAAAAACACGCTCCTCATCTTTCTGCCTTTGAAATGGTAACCGAAGGACTCAACATTGCTGCAGATATCTGTATTTATACCAATCACAATCTGGTTATTGAAACTTTGGATTAAATCATTAAATTTGATTTTTAAAATCTTCAATGGAACTCGTAAACGAAAATATCAGAATTCTTAGAACCAAAATGGGTCTAACCCAGGAAAAGTTTGCAGAGTTATTAGGCGTAAAACGCTCACTGATAGGAGCCTATGAAGAAGGAAGGGCGTTTCCTCCGGCAAATAACCTCATGAAACTTTCCAAGGTATTTAATGTCAGTCTCGATGAGTTAGTCAATGTTTCTTTCGAAAATAAAATCAAAAACACCCAAATCAGGGACGAAGAAGGCACTTTGTTTTTCTCAGGTGAAAGAACCGAAACCCGACCATCAAAGGTAAATTTTGAGGCTTCTTATGGAAATTTTGATTCCACTGATGAAAAAAAATCTGACTCCAGAGGAATACCTTATATAAAGGCTGTTTTGTTTGAAAAATACATGTCCAATCCAGATTTTGGGCAACTTTCTGAAGGCCTGCCTTATTTGCAGCTTCCCTTTCTTTCAAAATCAAACCTGACCGCCTTTGATTCCCCAAATGATTTCTTAATAGAAAATAGTATTCTGATTTGCGAAAAACTTCATGATAAATATTATTTCCAGGAAGGGCAGAATTATCTATTGGTGACCAGAAACCATGGTTTTATATACAGAAGAATCTATAATCAACTCAATTTCAAGGGAGTATATCTAGCCAGTAGTGATAAATCAGGAATACCAAGCCTTGAAATATCTGCGGTAGATGTAAAGGAAATCTGGAAAATCGAAGCTTACTTTTCGAAAAACCTCCCGCAACCGTCCCCATCGCTGGAAGGTATTAGAAGAAAAATCGAAGACCTTAAAACCGAAATTGACTTTATGGATGACTTTCAATCCAGGAAGTGATTTTTGATGGTTTCACAAACAAGGCTTCCCCAAGCAAATACCACATACCATCCCCAAATTCTAAGTGAATCCCTTGCTTTTTAGGAAGAGACTCAAATGCTTTTTCGGTGATAAAATCCCCGGAATAATAATCCTTCAAAAAACTGTTAAGCTTGGAAAAATCAAAATTTTCAACTACTCTATTATTGGCGGTGAGTTTAAATTCTCTTTTCTCAAAACTTCCCAAAAACTTATATTTCACCGTTTGAGAAGGGTCAATCCTCCAAACCTGTATCTCCAGAGGTCTTTCAAGAGTATTTTGTTCTAAAACCGCCTGATGAAATTCTTCTATAAAACTTTTCCATTGTTTTACATTTTTGGGATAAAATGCTTCCTTCTCAAACATTATCTCCCAAAAATCCTCAGATTCCTGTAATTCGGTTGGAAAGGTTTTTTCGGTTTTTCTTAATATATTTTCAAAGTTGTTAGCCCAATTTTGCCCAAGAGCCCCTCTCAAATGTAAAGAATCATCTATTGAAAACCCCTCTTCCAATATTTCTTCCTCTGTTAATTGATCTCTGTCAAGGTAACTGAGTTCAAACTCATATTTTAGTTTTTCTTTCGAAAGCTCTATTTTGATTTCTATTGCGTGGGCATATGGAGGGGGCTGTAGCTCTGAGGTCTGAAATCTAATACGATATAATTTCATTAATGGTTCTGATTTTATCTACTTTTGCTGAGGCGGTCTCTGCAAAGTTTTTTACAAAAAATATCTCTTTCGGAACCTCAAATTTACTAAAAATAGGGGTCAATTCAGTCAAATCAACTATTTTATCCTGACTTTCGATTACCAACACAAGCTTTTGTCCAAGTTTTTCATCGGCTTTTCCAAAACAAAAAAAGCGATTGGGCCATTGAAAATGGTCGGCAAGTTTTCTTTCAATTTCTTCCAGCTGAATCTTTACTCCACCACTATTGATAATGTTATCGGCACGCCCTTTCAACACAAAACAACCTTTTCCTACGATATCTACCACATCGTTGGTTTGAACCCAATCGTTTTCAGTAGAAGAAGACAAAATACGAAGACAGTTGTTAGTATTAGCCTCAATATCAACACCTTCAATTGCTTTAAAATAATCATGTCCCTGACTGACATTTTTTAAGGCAACATGGCTGATGGTCTCTGTCATACCATAGGTCTCGAAAACCGGAAGTTTGGTTTCTATAACTTTGTCTCTGAGGACTTTATTGATAGCGGCCCCTCCTACTATAATTACTTTTGCTGATTTCAGAAAACGAAGGCCATTTTCCGATTCAAGGATGGTTTGCAATTGTAGAGGCACAAATGAAAAGAAATTTTTGCCCTGATTCTTTGTAATCAGGTATTCCATTTTCCCTAAAGAATCAAACGGATTGGAGGTAGGCTCTACCACTATTATGTCACATCCTATATGAGCCGCTCTGAGCAGCATCATCATTCCGGCGATATAATTTACATTGAGACAACAAAAAAACAAATCATCCTGATTGATTTTCAAGGCTTTTCGAGATAATTCTATCGAAGCCTCAATCTGGCTCCTTTTTACCAAAATCTCCTTTGGCCTGCCGGTAGAACCCGATGTCCTGAGTTCAAATACCTCCCGCCCTGAATTCCACTGGTCGAGCAATTCATTGACTTTATCAAAATAGTCATTGGCAGGGTCGGTATTAACTATTTCTCCTTCTTTTGTAATATATAACATGGCTTATTCGAATACTCTAAGGGTATTGGTATTGGCCGTAAAAGTAACATTATATTTTTTAAGAGCACTCGGAGCAGGGCTTTTACTTACAGCTCCTGATTCTTTAAACTCTGCACCGTGATTGGGACATTGAAATATAGATGAACTAGCCACATATTTTATGGTGCTCCCTTCATGGGTGCATTCCGACGAAACCGCTATCCAATTATCATTCAGAGTTCTGGCAATGATTATTTTTTTATCTGAAATCACTACGTACCCTCCTTTGGTTTGAAGTGCTTTATAGGTTTGAGCTGAAATATCAATCGAAAAATCAACTTTGCCGGTATTTCCTCCTGGATTTGGATCCGGAATTTCGGTCTCACTGCAACCCTGGAGACAATTCATCAGCATGACTGCTCCAAAACCAACACCTACTTGTTTAAGAAAGTCTTTCCTGTCAATTGTACCAGTTTTACTGATCATAGTTTTAGGTAAATTATTAAGGTTATTATTTAATTACTAAAAATTACAGCGTCTTAGCTAAAACAATCTTAGAGATGCATCGGATATTTGAACCAACTTTATATTATAAAATTTTCTTTTGATAGAAAATTTTTATTTATCAGCATCTTGATTGTTTTTTAACTAAACGAAACTTTTAATACCTGCCAAAAATAATATTTTTAATCGAATATCTTTATTTTTACATCTCAAAAAACATTTTTGGAATCATTATGTTTTTAAACTGAAGAGAAAAACTTTTGACTTTTTAAAAATAATATCACAAACCGATTGATTGTGACTGACTCACTTGAAAATAAGAACGTATCAAAAAATCCTGGGCTGATTGGCTACGCTCATACTGCAGGTAGTGCCGTAATCAAACCCGAAGACATGGGCAAAGTAAAAGGAAAAGCCCAAATGGCCATGCGGCAACAAACTCAGGATCAACTCAATAAAATAATTCGTCAGATTGAATTGCTCGGAAGGCAAGCTCAGGAAATTAACGACCGCATCGAGGTTTCAGAGAGGATTTATGATGCTCTGATGAACTTTGAGCCGATTATCAATCATCATTATTATCTTTATGAAAAACCCGACGGCAATGATGTGCTGTCAATGGTGGCACCCGAAGAATGGGGCAGAAAAATGCCTTATACCCGTTTTTTGGCAAAAGTATTCCTCATGGCTGATCACACATGGCAGGTAGAATTTATGAATAACGAAGACATAGAAATAGATTTATAAAAAGTAAAAAACATGAACTATTGGTTAGTAAAATCAGAACCTTTTAAATTTTCCTGGGACAAATTCGTTAGTAAAGGTGGCGATATGTGGGATGGCGTCAGGAATTACGCAGCTCGCAACAACCTGGCTGCAATGAGAGTCAATGACCTTGTCCTGTTTTACCATTCAAACGAAGGGCTGGAAATAGTTGGCCTGGCAAAAGTAGCGAAGGAAAGCTACCCTGACCCTACCGCCGACGACCCAAGATGGGTGGTGGTTGATCTGGTTCCGGTTGAAAAATTACCGAAAACTGTCACCCTAAAAACTATAAAATCTGACCCAATATTGTCAGGAATGGCTCTTGTGAAGCTTTCGAGATTATCGGTTGTTCCTGTAAAACCCGAAGAATTTGACCGAATAATGATTTTGGCTAATGAAAATTAAATTTTTTCTATTTTTCCTTATACTGAGTACATTTAGTTTTGGGCAGGAAATGCTCCAGATAGGAATAACTGGCTCAAATAACCAGATAAGAGTAATAAATCTACATGAAGACGGCATGGTGTTACTGGACAAAGCACCCAACGGCCTATTAAAAATAAAAAGAATAGACAAAGACCTCAACATGGTGTGGGATGTAGAATCAGAGCTGCTTTCAAAAGAAAGTTTCCTGGAAGACTATTACGACGGCAGGTTTTTGTACATCCTTCTTGACCAACGCAACAGTGACAATTACAGTGTTCTGAAAATTTCGGCTTCATTTGCGGCCATCCAAAAAATAAATATCAAAACAGTAGCCAATTTTGAGCTATCACATTTTAAGGCAAGTACCAAAAGTATCTGTCTGGGTGGAAGTGTAAAATCAGAACCGTTTCTGATATTTATGGAAGAAGGCTCCAACATACCGAAATATATCACTGCCAATCTGAAAGGGGAAGCACAGATACAATCTCTCGATTTTACAGATGAAAAGGTAGTTGTTAATTTCCTGAATAAAAACAAGAAAAAAAGCCAGATTGTAGTCAGAGAATTTAGTTTTTCAGGAAAAGTATTAAATACAGAACAGATTCAGAATACCGAAAAATATGAATTTTTAAGTGTAAAATATTTTCAAAATACTACCCAAAGGCTGCTTTTGGGCAACTATGGGTTTGGAAGCACCAATTTAGATGGGATAAAAAGCTCGCAGGGAATTTATGTAGTTGACCTTAACAACGCTAACAAGATCAAATATTATAGTTTCGAAAATTTTAAAAACATCTTCGGGTTTCTTACGGATAAACAACAGGAAAGACTTAGAAAGCAGGTAGAAAAGAAAAAAGACAAAGGCAATGAATTTATCTTTAATTACCGGCTGACAATCAATGAGGTAATTCCGGATGGGGATAATTTGCTGATTTCGGCCGAAGTGTACATGCCTGAATTCCGGAACAACTCAATGAGCACCCCGTATTTAGGTGGAAATACTTTTTATCCTTCTGGCTTATGGGGCAGGCAGTACCTTAGCAATTATTATTGGATGAACAGCCCGGCATTTTGGGGATACCGGAACCGAAGTACACAGATATTTGATGGATTCAAATATCTGGAAGGCACTTTAATTTCCCTCAATGCCGACGGCAAAATCAACTGGGACAATGCCATGCTATACAAAAATGTGCGATACTATCAACTTAAAAGCCATTCAAAAGTGAGCATGGCTGCAGAAAACCCAATCGTATATTATGTTTCCGATAACAAGTTTTATATTTCCGAATTTGACAATAATGGGAATAAAAATCTTTTTAAGGAGTATGATAATGTAAAACTCAATTTAGGGTCCAAATCTAAAAAATCAGAATTTGAAAACCTGGAACACTGGTATGACAATTACTTTTTAAACTGGGGTGTTCAGAAAGACAATGATGCTAAAATTGGCTACAAGCAGGTTTGTTTCATTCAAAAAATCCCCATAAATAAATGAGAGTTTTCTTAATTTTGTTTTTACTTATTCCCGGGCATATTTTTGCACAGCTCATTCAAAATATTGAATTTGAGGTAGTTGGAAAACCCACCTGGCATACATTAGTACCCATGGGTGAGCACGGAACTTTATTTTTTATAAAAACTGATCAAACCAAAGCCAAAGTTTTATTTTTTGATAAAAACCTTAAAAAAAACTGGGAGAAAGATATCTTTCTGGACGTCGAACGATCGCCAACTGCCTATACATTTGATGCCAACAAAGCCACTTTCCTTTTTAGAGAAACGAGTGGCATGTTTTACCAGGTATTTATTTTTAATCTTGCCGACGGAACATTTAAAACTGAAGGATTTGAACTAAGAGAATACTTTGACGATCAGGACTTTGTAATTTATGATAACAAAATTATTCTGGCTGGTGCCACAGAAAATCATGCGGCATTTTATATCTATGATTTTAAATCAGAAGAAGGAAAACTACTGAAAACAGCCATCGAAGGCAAGGTGAAATTGCAGGAAATTGTTCCTGGGCCAGAATCAGGAGGGTTTAATACATTATGGCTGGTGAAAACTATGGGATACTCCAATGAGAAGAGAAAAAAAGGTGCATTCATAAAAAGTACAAGGCTAGCCTTAGCGGCATTTGATTCATCGGCAATTCTTATCAACCAAAAATCTTTGGAACAAAAAGCGGGAAATTTTCCGGTTACGGGTCAATTGATTTTCCGGGAAAACCAAATTGTGGGTATTAGCGGACAATACCAAAACATTTCCGGTGATAAAGGATTGTTTTACAGTAAATTTCCGGTCGAAAAACCAGGAAACGACATGCATTTTTATTCATTTAAAGAACTGCTAAAAGGGCAACCAGAATTCCAGAAGAAAGACCTGGAGAGCATAATCAAAGACTATGGCTTTCTACCACATCAGACCATTTCTTCAGAAAATGGTTTCAGTCTTGGGGGTGTGTTTTTTAAAATAGAAACCAAAAATGTAACGCAACAAATCAACAATGATAACGGGTTTTCAGGGAATAATTCAGGGTTTGGAAGAAACAATACCCGAACACAATCCAGGTCAGTATTTGCAGGATATCACTATTTATCGGGAATCCTGGCCAATATCGATTCAGAAGGTAATCTTTTAAACCAAAGCAGATTTGATTTAAATCAGATTAACCCACAACTAAAACAATCTTTAAGCTTCAATACCAAAGGCTCTGTGGCTTATTGTCTGAAAGGCAACCTATCGGCAAGTAACTTAAATATCGGTACCAAGCCTATAATATACAAACTCTCAGACGAGCAACCTAATGCCAAAAACAGGCCATTTCTACCATCATACAATGAGGTGAGACATTGGTACAACGAATATTTTATTGCCGATGGCTCAAAAAGCAGAATTGAAGTTTTACAAATGAAGCCTAATGAAAATCAAACTTCGGAAAAAAAGAAAAAAAAGAAAGCCGCTCCTACCTTTACCCAGATCAGAAAAACGATTTACCTGACAAAAATAGCTTCAGGACAATAAACATTTGTATTTCAGCCTAATCTTTGCTCTCATTTCTTTCGGTTTTGAATAAAAATTCGGAATTTTGCACTTTATCAAATTTCAATTTTGAATGGTTCGTTTTTACGTATATTTATTGATCATTTTACTGGGATTTTCGGCTTGTACCGATCACGCCAGAGATGAATTTAATATACCGGTCCAAAATCTGAACCAATCGAATAATAACGAGCATTTGGCGGCTCTCAGCATACTTTCCGATGCCATCAAAAACAATCCGAGCGATCCGGTTAACTATTACAAAAGGGCTTTACTTCATTATAATATCCAAAATTATAAAGATGGTCTGGTAGATATCACCCGTGCCGAAAAACTCGATCCGAACTCTGGCCTCTATTTATTTTTTAAAGCCAAATTTGAAAGCTTGCTCAATATACCTACAGCCCTGAAAAATGCACAGTTTGCCGAGTCTCAAAAATTTGACTCCCCAGACTTGTATATACTTTTGGCTGATTTATATCTGAAAGAAAAACAATTTGGCAAGTCGCAGCATTATATGCGTAAGGCCGAACAAGCTTACCCTTACAACGCCGATTTGTTTCTTGTAAAAGGAAAATATTACGCCCGACAAGCTGACACCCTTACCGCTATAAATAATTTTAAGAGAGCCCTTGCTCTGAAACCTCATCGAATCGACGCATACGATCAGATCATCAAAACCTACAATGCAGCCAGAATGCCCGATTCGGCCTTGATCTACAATGAACTCGCTTTGAAGAAATTTCCTGATTCACGGGAATTGGTTTATAATAAAGCCCAGATTCTTGAAAATGTGGGAGCCCTTGACAGTGCCACGAAAGTTTATAAAAGGTTTCTGGTATTGGAGCCCGACAGATATGATGTTCTTGAAAAAGTGGGAGATATTTATTTCAGAAAAAAGAACTACGCGGCAGCATTTTTGGTATATGACAAATGGGGCAAAGCCCAACCCGAACAAACCAAAGCTTTCCTGAAAGCAGCCGGATGTTACGAGGTTCAGAAAAAATTTGCTGACGCTAAAAATTACCTTGAAAGAATCAGGACTGACTTACCCGAAGAAATTAAAATTAAAAGTGAAATCGACAGGCTGACCTATATTTTGGATGCTCAGGAAAACAGATACTATGATTATGGAGAATCCTACAAATCAGCCAGCCGGTCAGGAAAAAATAAAACCGTTGAAGAACCTGAAGAAAACCGCAGGATTTTTGATGAGAAAATTGGTACAATAGAAAAAATACAAAAACGCAGTCAATTGAATTTGGGTAGAGATACCACCAGACATTAAGAAAATGATAAACATTACATTACCAGACGGTAGCATTAAGAGTTTTGAAGAAAAGACCACCCCTATGGATGTGGCTCTTTCAATAAGTGAAGGATTGGCACGAAATGTACTTGCCGCAAAAGTTGATGAAAAAGTTGTGGATCTAAACACCACGATTACCTCTGATTGCACGCTTCAATTGTTGACCTGGAATGATACTGAAGGAAAATCTACTTTCTGGCATTCATCTGCTCACCTCATGGCTGAAGCCCTCGAGGTGCTATATCCCGGGGTGAAATTTTGGGTGGGGCCTCCGGTTGAAAACGGGTTTTATTACGATGTTGACACCAACGGAAAACCTATTTCGTCAGATGACTTCAAATTGATTGAAGACAAAATGATTGAGCTCGCCCGTCAGAAAAATGAATATGTCAGAATTCCGATTTCGAAAGCCGACGCATTAAAATATTTTAAAGAAAAAGGAGATGAATATAAGATAGACCTTTTGGAAGGATTGGAAGACGGTAACATTACCTTGTACAAACAAGGAAATTTCACTGATTTGTGTCGCGGGCCGCATATTCCCAATACCGGATTTATAAAGGCAGCAAAAATCACCAATGCTGCGGCTGCTTTTTTCAAAGGTGACCAAAATAACAAAATGCTTACCCGTGTGTATGGAATTACTTTTCCTAAAGCCAAAGAGCTGGAAGAATACCTTACCATGATAGAGGAAGCCAAAAGACGTGATCACAGGAAATTGGGAACAGAGCTGGAGATTTTTACCTTTTCCGAAAAAGTTGGAAAAGGCTTACCGCTATGGTTACCAAAAGGTGCTATGCTGAGAGAGCGTTTGGAAAATTTCCTTAAAAAAGCTCAGCTTAAGGCTGGATATTCGCCGGTAGTAACCCCTCATATTGGGAGCAAATTATTGTATGAAACCTCAGGACACTGGGAAAAATATGGGGAGGATTCTTTCCAACCCATAAAAACTCCCGAAGAAGGAGAGGAATTCATGTTAAAACCCATGAACTGCCCTCATCACTGTGAAATCTTCAAATCAAAACCCCGTAGTTATAGGGATTTGCCTTTAAGACTTGCTGAGTTTGGCACTGTTTACAGATATGAGCAAAGTGGTGAGTTGCATGGTTTGACTCGCGTAAGGGGATTCACTCAGGATGATGCTCACCTTTTCTGTACCAATGACCAGGTGGAGAATGAATTTAAAAAAGTAATTGATTTGGTGCTTTATGTTTTCAAATCACTTGGTTTTGAAGACTTTAGTGCTCAGGTATCATTGAGAAGTAAAGAAAATCGCACCAAATATATAGGGTCCGATGAAGACTGGGACAGAGCTGAAGCCGCAATTCAGAAAGCTGCTGATGAGAAAGGCTTAAAAACCGTGGTAGAGTATGGAGAAGCCGCATTTTATGGTCCTAAACTAGACTTCATGGTCAAAGATGCCCTGGGCCGAAAATGGCAGTTGGGTACTATTCAGGTAGATTATAATTTACCAAAAAGATTTGATTTGGAATATGTGGGTGCCGACAATCAAAGACATCGTCCGGTAATGATTCACCGGGCTCCATTCGGCTCTATGGAACGCTTCATAGCGATATTGCTCGAAAACACTGCCGGCAACTTCCCGTTCTGGTTATCTCCTGAGCAAATTGCGGTATTACCGATATCAGAAAAATTTGAGGATTTTGCCAATGAAGTATTCTTAACTTTACAGGAAAATGACATCAGAGGCTTTATTGATCTCAGAGCAGAGAAAATTGGCCGGAAAATCAGGGATGCGGAAGTTGCAAAAATCCCTTTGATGTTAATAATTGGGGAAAAAGAAGCACAGGATGGCAAGGTTTCTGTAAGAAAAAAAGGCGAAGGCGATGTTGGTACTTTTTCGATAGAAGAATTTATACAATACGCTAAAAATGAAATCAATAAAAATATACCCAAATTTGGGAATATTTAAAAAGTAAATAATAAATTTGGGGCAAATTGGTAAAAACCCAGGTATCACCATAAACAGAATTAATGGCAAAAAGCATGAAGAGACCGTTTCGTCCACCGGTTAGAAAAGAGGACGAACATAGAATTAACGAAAAAATCAGAGGTGTAGCTGAGGTACGCTTAGTAGGTGAAAATGTAGAGGTTGGCGTGTACCCTTTTTCTAAAGCAATTGAAATTGCACAAAGTCAAAACCTGGATTTGGTTGAAATCGTACCCAACTCTGTACCGCCTGTTTGTAGAATAGTAGATTATTCGAAATTTAAATACGAACAAAAGAAAAAGCAAAAAGAACTTAAGGCGAAGCAAGTAAAAACCGTAATTAAAGAAATCAGATTCGGTCCTCAAACTGATGACCATGACTTTGATTTCAAACTTAAACATGCCGAGAACTTCCTCAAAGAGAACTCAAAAGTGAAGGCTTATGTGCAGTTTATAGGTCGCCAGATTGTATTTAAAGAGCAGGGCTTCCAGCTTTTGGAAAGATTTGTAAAAGCACTGGAGGATTTAGGTAAACCAGAGGCTCCACCAAAATTAGAAGGTAAAAGGCTGAATGTGATTATCGCACCTAAGCCTAAAAAATAATAAAAAAGCCAATCCGGAAGGGTTGGCTTTTTGGTTTATTAAAAAAATCTAAACTTCCAGGGACAATTTTAAGTGGCCCCCTAAACCTTGTTGAATTATCTTCATTAAAGTTGACAACCTAATATCAGAAGCATTATTTTCAATTCTTGAAATATAAGATTTGTTAGTGCCACATTTTTCCGCTAATTGCTCTTGAGTCATTCCTAATTTATTTCTTGCTTCTTCCAAAAGAACTCCCAACTTGAAGGCTTCAAATTCTTGCTCCCAAGCTTCACGAGAAGGCACCCCTTGAACACCATATTTGCTGTCCAAAATTTCATCTAAAGTTGTAATTTCCTTTTCCTTGCTCATACTCTTCTTTAATTTTAATTGCCTTTTCAATTTCATTTTTAGGAGTTTTCTGAGTTTTCTTTTGAAAACCATTTCCTAAAACCACAAGATTCATTTTATCAAAAAAAGAAAAAATCCTGTAAATATTGGAGCCGACCTCCACCCTTATTTCATAAATACCGTTTGACCCTGTAATATGCTTAAAATACTTTTCAGGAACTTTATATGTGGTTTCAATAAGTTTTAGAGTCCATTCAATTTTTCTTTGAACAGTGTCATTTTGTGCTTTATAAAAGTCCAAAAAGTAGTTTTTGTATGCAATTACTTTTCTTTCCATATACAAAGTTAACCATTCAGACAACTTTTGCAAAGATTATGAAAAATAATTAAGGAAATGTTTACTAAAGCTTTGATTTTAGTACTTCATAAAAAGCTTTTTTGGCTTTCCCTTGTCTATCCCAAAGCAGCGGATAATTGATCCTTCCGGGAATCGGATAGTCGTTTTTCCAGGACATCTCATCTTTTACGCCCCATACCGTAATCCTGTCTAGCATATCTCTTTTTTTGTAAAAAATCCTAAATAATTCAGCATAACGGTCCGCTAGTTTTTCGTTGATATCTTCGGGCAAACCACCTCTGTAAGGATCCAGGTAAGTCTTAAACTCTTCATTCTGAAACTGTTTGTGCATAAAACCTTGTCCGATAATCTGCCCTTCTTTGGTAACCGGCAGCACATCTACGTCTAATTCGGTAATCATGACTTTTATTCCACAGGCAGCATAAGCATCTATGGCCTCTTCAATGTATTGATTTTTAGGATAATTAAGCCCCCAATGCCCCTGAATACCCACACCATCTATCCTTATTCCGGCAGCTTGTAGCATTTTAACCATTCGTACTATACCTTGTACTTTAGCAGGTCTCCAGGCATTAAAGTCGTTGTAATATAGCTCAGTATTGGGAGCAAATTTTTCAGCATATTTAAAAGCCAGTTTGACCATTTCATCGCCACTCCCTACCCCATTGACCCAAAGAGTGGGGCGATAAGAGCCATCGTCATCAATCACCTCATTGACCACATCCCAGGCATTCACTTTTCCGGCGTAGCGACCAGCCATCAGTTTGATGTGCTCTTTCAATCTTTCCTTAACCTCCTCCTGTGATTTTAATGTGCCATTTTCATTTTTAAAAAACCAATCCGGGGTCTGGTTATGCCAGATGAGTGTATGCCCCACAATAAACATCTTATTTTTCAGGCCAAAATCAACAAAGGCATCGGCTTGTGTAAAATCAAAAACACCCGGCTTTGGATTGACCACCTCGGCTTTCATTACGTTTTCGGGGGTTATCGTATTAAACTGACTCAGCACAATTTCCTGAGAAACCTTATCTCTGCCCGATACTATAGCATGATTCACCGCAGCACCCATCTTGAACGCATCGGCATATACTTCTTTCAATTTTTCTTTTTGCCCAAAAGAAAATAATGGCATGATAGCCAGCAAAATAATTTTTGTAATTTTCATTTTTTATGGTTGAATAAATATAAAAAACAAACTCAAAGAGCTAAAACTGCTTCAATTCCCCTTAACTCCGCTTCATCAAAGTTTTGATTTTCAACAGCTTTTAAAGAATCTAAAAGTTGACTCACTCTGCTGGCTCCAATCAACACCGTAGTGATTCTTGGGTCTTTGAGCAACCATGAAAGAGCCATCTGTGCCAAACTTTGTCCTCTTTCTTTCGCAATCTCATTGAGAGCTGCAACCTGAGTGATTATTTCCGGCGTAACTCTGTCTTTTTGCAAAAAGCCTGTTACTTTTCCCGCCCTGGAGTCATCAGGAATACCATGAAGATATTTATCAGTCAAAAGCCCCTGTGCCAAAGGTGAAAACGGTATGCAACCTACGCCATTTTCTTCCAACACATCGAGGAGACCTTCTTCGGGGTCACGTACCAGCATAGAATACTTGGGCTGGTGAATCAGGCATGGCGTGCCTAAATCTTTCAAAATAGCCAGTGCGGCACGGGTTTGCTCAGCATCATAGTTGGAAAGACCCACATAAAGTGCCTTGCCTTGCCTTACCAGTGTATCCAGTGCTCCCATGGTTTCCTCCAGGGGTGTTTCAGGGTCTGGCCGATGCGAATAGAAAATATCAAAATACTCCAACCCTGTACGTTTCAGGCTCTGATCACAGCTGGCAATCAGATACTTACGCGACCCCCATTCGCCATATGGTCCGGGCCACATCAGGTAGCCAGCTTTTGAAGAAATAATCAGTTCATCTCTGTAAGGCAGGAAATCTTTTTTTAGTAAAACCCCGAAATTTTCCTCAGCCGAACCCGGAGGCGGGCCATAATTGTTGGCGAGGTCAAAATGCGTAACACCTTGATCAAAAGCGGTTCGGAGAATAGCCCTGAAGTTTTCAAAAGTATCGACTCCGCCGAAATTATGCCACAAGCCCAAAGAAATTTCAGGTAGTTTCAGCCCACTTTTCCCGCAGCGGCGATAGTTGATTTTGTCGTAACGTTTTTCGTCAGCTAAATACATAATTTTAATTTTACCACCAATGGTGGACGGTTTGGTTAAAATATTTCTTATAAATTTCCTTAACAATCGTCAATTCCTCGGCTGAAAGTGCCGGCTCATTCAGCGATTTCAGATTCTCAGTGATTTGCTCAGGCCGTGAGGCTCCGGGAATCACGGTACTCACCTCGTCAAACATCAGAATCCATTTCAAGGCCTTTTGAGCTAAAACTGCTTTTTCACCAAAAAGAGCCTTTAATTCTTCCACCGCTGCCAATCCGGTTTCATAATCTACACCTGAAAAGGTTTCCCCTTTGTCGAAAGCTTCGCCGTTTCGATTAAAATTTCGATGGTCGCCGGCTTCAAATTTGGTTTCTTTTGAATATTTACCCGAAAGCATCCCACTTGCCAAAGGAACTCTAACAATCACCCCAATATTTTTCTTTTTGGCCTGCTCAAAAAACAATTCGGATGGTCGCTGACGAAACATATTGAAGATAATCTGTACCGTTGTAACATTTTCATATTCAATGCCTTTCAGTGCCTCCTCGATTTTTTCAACACTTATGCCCAAATTCTGAATCTTGCCCTCAGATTTCAGTTTTTCAAATTCTCCGAAAATCTCCGGGCGGTAAAACACTTGTGTGGGCGGGCAATGCAACTGAATCAAATCCAAGGTCTCCAATTGGAGCCGTTTCAGGCTGTCTTCCACATATTTTCTCAGTGCAACAGGCGTGTAACCCTCGTTTACATGTGGATTTATCTGACGGCCACATTTGGTGGCTACAAAAAACTTCCCTTTATGCGATTTTAAAAATTTCCCGATGGCTTTTTCTGATTCTCCTTCGCTGTACACATCTGCGGTATCTATGAAATTGATTCCCTGTTCTGCAGCCTCATTGAGTATTTTTTGAGCCAAATTATGGTCAAAATCGCTCCCCCACTTCCCTCCTACCTGCCAGGTTCCCAGGCCAATTTCCGATACTTTTGAACCTGTTTTCCCTAAAATTCTATAATTCATTCTTTAAAATTGGTTGAAAAATCAAAATTACGGAATCATTGATAAAATAATTAGAATTAAAGATAAAGGATTTTGAAAAGCAGAAAGGTTTAATCAATTTTACTTTCTTAAAAACAAAACATTTTGGATAATTTCGTACCCCTTGCCGAACGCCTCCGGCCACGCACGCTGGATGACTACATAGGTCAGGAACACATCCTGGGCAAAGGTAAGGCTCTCAGAATAGCCCTGGAAGCCGGCTTGTTGCCTTCCATGATCCTTTGGGGACCGCCGGGAGTGGGTAAAACCACGCTTTCACTCATGTTGGCCGAGATTACCAAACGGCAGTTTCACAGCCTGAGTGCCATCAATGCCGGGGTGAAAGATCTCAGGGAAATCATCAATAAGCCTTCCGGCTTGTTCCCTCCTATCTTGTTTATCGATGAGATTCACCGGTTTAATAAATCACAGCAAGATGCCCTGCTAGGTGCGGTTGAAAAAGGCAAAGTGACCCTGATAGGTGCCACCACCGAAAACCCCTCTTTTGAGGTTAATTCGGCACTACTTTCACGCTGTCAGGTATATATCTTAGAGGCTTTCGGAGAAAAAGAACTGATGGCCTTACTCAAAAGAGCCCTGGAAAAAGATGAATGGCTGCATAGTAAAAATGTAAAAATCATCAGCACCGACTCGCTTTTCAGAATCAGTGGCGGCGATGGCCGCAAACTGCTCAATCTGCTCGAACTGGTGGTCAATGCACAAGTAGGACAAACTGAGGTGGTCATTGAAAATGAGCTGGTGGAGCAAGTAGTACAGAAAAACCTGGCCCGATACGACAAGTCAGGGGAGCAGCATTATGACATTATATCGGCTTTTATCAAGTCGCTAAGGGGCTCTGACCCCAATGCGGCATTGTATTGGATGGCACGCATGATTGTGGCAGGTGAAGACCCGAAATTTATTGCACGCCGGATGTTGATTATGGCCTCCGAAGACATCGGCCTTGCCAACCCCACTGCCATGATGGTAGCGAACAGCTGCATGGATGCCATCATAAAGATTGGATATCCTGAGGGGCGGATAATACTTTCACAAACTGCGGTATATCTGGCCACTTCACCCAAATCCAATGCCTCTTACCTGGCCATTGACAACGCCATTGTATTGGCTGAGCAAACTGCCCATTTGCCGGTTCCGGTGGACTTAAGAAACGCCCCCACTAAGCTCATGAAAGAGATAGGCTATGGCAAAAATTATAAATATTCGCATGAATATGCCGGAAATTTTGCTCAACAAAACTTTCTGCCCGACGAGCTCAAAGGCAAAAAAATTTACGAACCCGGCAACAATGCCCGCGAAAACGAGATCCGACGGTCGCTCCAAACCTGGTGGAAGGAATGGTATGAGTATTAAAAAAACGGAGCCTCCCAGCTCCGTTTCCAGTTTACTAAACCCCAAAACTCACTGAGAAGTTGAAGTTTCTTCCATCTGAAGGCCATATTCCCGGACCTGGGTAAAACTGAGGTCGCTTGGTGAAATATTGCTTATCAAAAATATTATTAGCATTAAGTTTAAAGACCATGTTTGACCCAACCCGGAACGTTTGGTTAAAATCAAGCAAGCCATAAGCAGGTACCAAACCTACCGAACCCGTAGCAGAAGGCGTTTCGGTATTCAGGGCATCGGCATAGCTTTTGGCGGTATAGCTGTAAAGTAACGTTCCACTGTATTTTTTATGTCGAAGCGTGAAGCCGTTCCGACTGATGATGGGTGGTGTGCTCTCCACTTTATTTCCTTTTATCGCCACGTTTTTGTCACCTACTTTTATATTGCCATTGATATATCGTGCATCGATATAGGCGGTAGAAGTAAATAGGGTGATATTGGTACTTTTTCCGGTCTTAACTTTATACTCAATGAGTGATTCCAGACCATTGGAGTAAGAGTCACCAATATTGGTTCTCAGAATATTAAAGGCTGTACCGACCTCTTCATAGGCGATAGTTCCTGAGCGTTTCCGGTACATCAAACCAAAATAATTAATGTCCACCTTCCAGTTCTCATTCTGTACTCTGTAGCCCAGCTCGGTATTCCAGCCTTTTGAATCCTGAATATAAGGGTCGGTTTTTTCATAAACAGAGCCAGGAATCAAATCCTTAAAAACGATAGGCCTGTAAGCTTGCGACCATCCGCCATAGAAATTGGAGTTTTGGTTAATTTCGACCTGAGTATTTATACCAAATAAAGGAAACTTATGATTCATCCTGAAAGGCACCAGCTCAGCATATTTCAGATAACCGTCAAACTCCGAGAAGCCATTTTCTAACCTTATGCCCGGACTTAAGATTAATTTTCCCGCTATTTTAAACTGATTTTCCAGGAAAAGGGCTACATTTTTACTAACCAGATTTAAGTCGCGGCCAAACTTGCCTTCAATGCTCAAATCATAGTCAGTAGCGGCTGTACCACCACCCTGCTGTCTGCGGTGCAGATCATTCCAAAAACCCTGAACTCCGGCCGCCAAATTACCTTCAACTTTACCCAATTTATAGTTATGCATTACTCTAATTTCAGAATTATGCGAATGGTAATTGTCAATATCCACCTGACGCTTAGCATATTGAAGTGTTACAGGGTCTATCGCATCCACCACATTAGATGGCTTGTCAAACATCACACTGTTGCGTTGACCATAAACCGCCGAAGTAAGCCAGGATAATTGTGTACGATCAGAAAGTTTCCAGTTGAGCGTAAGTGAAGGGATATAGATATTGGGTTGATAATAATTCCTGTTTCTGATGGCCATGGTGGGGTCTTTCTCAAACATGGCGTCAGACAGAGGCCCTGCCAACTGAATCACATAATTGGAATGTGAAACGTCAAGTTTGGCCGAAAATCGCTCACTTGGTTTGTAAATCACCTTGATCGATTCCGCATCTGAATCGGAAGCCGAAGATTCCCTGTACCCCTTGAGAGACCTTTTGTTGGCATAAATAAAATACCTGAATTTCCCGAGCTTACCCTGAATCTCGTGGTAGGTGCTCATCAATCCAAACGACCCTATCGTATTGGTAGTGAGGTAAGAAATCTTTTTATTGGTCATAGGCTCTTTCGAAATATAATTGAGCATACCGCCAAACTGTGAGCCATATTGCAGGGAGCCGGTACCTCGCACCAGCTCGATGTTTTGAACGGCCTCCATAGGTAACGAAAAATGACTCGCAGGGTATCCGTAAAGGTCAGTATTGGTGATCACACCGTCTTTTCTGATGTTAAACTCCCAACCCCGGTGTGGGTCAAGACCACGGGCGGAGATATTGATTTGGTTGCCAGTACCATCCATGTCATAAATAAATATTCCGGGTACTTTAGAGAAAATCTGGCGGGGGTTTTTGTCGGCCACGCTGGCATCAAGTCCCTGAATTTCTATCTTTTCAGTCTTTTTTCCGGAATAAATATAAGTCCCCTGCACATTGGGAAGGGTTTGCATGTTGTATTCTCCTTTTTGTGAAGTTACATTCAATGGACTTAAAAATAAGGTGGTATCGTTTTTTACTTGTGCGGAAACTGAAACAGATATTATGAAAACTGAAAGAAAGAATTTTATTTTCTTCATTTTATAAATTATTTATTCAAAAAATTGACCCGGACTATTTCCTTTAAACCTATGGGTACTATATCTCTCGTCCGGAATCTGCAAATGAAATTAAAAAAAAAGAGTATTTTAATAATCGTTTTGAACCATGTAAATAAGCATCAAATTCATAAGCAGAATTTTAATAATATGAAATCAATCATACAAAAATCGCAGGCACAAATTCAATTAGCCATCACATAGTCAAGTCTTTACAAAAAAGTCAGCTAAAAATTGGAGGCGGGGAATGATGAGAAAGGGTGATTTGACGGTAAAAATTATTATAAGAATACTTAAAATCAGAAGGCTGAAAATTCCAGAAAAAAACAAGGAAATGTGCGTCGGTGTTGTAATAGATTTTACTAAGATTTTTCAGAAAATCATTCAATGAAGTCAATGGGGATTTATGGGAATCAAAATCCTCCGAAACCTGCCCCAGCATTTCGAAAACACCTTGCCGGGTAATGTTTTCTTTTTTAAAAATGGTCACCAGGGTATCTCCCGTATAGAATTTATTTTCTGACCTGAAAAAATCACCTTCAAAAACCACCAGCTCACCGGTCATTTCTGAAAATTGAACATCAGACAAATACGGCAATTGAAAGGGCACTTTTACCACCAGTAAGTTGTCATTTCTTTCAAATAACACCTGACCTTCGGTGGTTTTGGTTTTTTCAAAAATATAATATTCAAAAATATTTTCTCCCAACAAAAATGCAGCGAGAAAACCAGTCAAAACTATTTGAATAATCTTTTTGATAACAAAAGAAATTTAAAACCTAAAACCCAAATTTAAGGGGTTAATGATTTAGAAAACATGAATTTGGTCAATTATTTGCCAAATTACTTCCAAACTTTCTTGAAAGAAGCAAAAAAACCATAGTTATCATAAATAAGATCCCCCTGTTCTATCCCTACACCGAGGTTGAAAGTGCCTGACCAATATGGGGCGGGAATCTGGGCTTTTATACCGAATGAAAGCTGATCGGCGTATCCAAAATTATTGAAAGGCGAGCCAAAGTTTCGGCCATAAGAAAACCTGGTTTCCAATTTCACAGAGTTAATTTTTGATTGTAGTCCAAAATATCCCACTTTTAATCTGTTGTTGTTGGTAAACTTTGAATCATCTCCTATACTTTTTTCATTGCGTATCTCCGGGTTTGGAATCATCAGCGGCGTGCCGATCGTAAGGTCATTGTAAGACCAGCCATCGAGGTACTGCATGTGGTTAAAATAAAAATTTTGGTTTCTGCCATAATGTCTCCCATAAAAACCAATCAATCGTAAAAAACCCGACCTGTAGATACCCTGATTGGTGGTATGTAAAAATTCTACCACTACTCTGTTAATTTTAGCTTCCGGTTCTTTGATTTGCAACGAAACCCCATAAAGGCCGTCATCGAGATTAGTCAGGCTACTGAAGGTTTGACCGGTTTCGAAAATCAATTGTTTATAAATCAACCACTTATACTTTTCCAAATTTATTTCACCTCCCATATCGATCTGTCCAATATGGTTACCGAAGCGGTTTTCCAGGTCAAAATCAGCATAAATAGAATCAGGAGCCGGGTTGGTAACAGGAACCAAAATGTTGAGATAAGTATATAAATCAGAGGGAAATTTCCCGTTGATATACCTTGGGTCGGAAGGAGGAATTTTATATTTCGGGATGCCGCCCCACTGAGCATTGTGCAGCATGCCCCCATAAAGCTTTATTTTGGATTCTGGTTTACCCAATCTTACATACAGACTTTTCTGATGCAAATAATATTTTTTTACAGAAGTCTGATTCCCAAACCAACCATGCGAAAAATGAGCTTTTAAGTAAATCCTGTTGGACAAAAAACGGGTATATTCAGGTATTCCAAGCTGTATTTCAGGAATTGGTAAAGCATTGCCCGACCAGGTGATTGACCCACTGCTTAAAGTCGAATCCAAAAAACCATGAATCTGCTTTTTTCTACCCAATAAAAGAGCCCAGTTTTTGTATTTTAGATTATAATAAGCCTCAGGAATCACCACTTTGGCTTGCCCACCCGTGACAATGGCCATATCAAAACCATAGGATGGTATAAATTTCTTTTTAGAAGTATCAAGTTTTGAATAAAGGTTTTGGCGAAAAAGCAAAGTATTGGAAACACCGGGGATGGCCCCGAATTGATTGCTTCTTAACCAAAAAGGGATCTTGTTGTTGGTGGAATAATATCCACCGATTTCCATGGAATACACGTGTTTTCTGGAAGACTGGCCAAAAACCAACCCAATGCCCATAGAAAGCACAAGCAGCAATGCATATTTTACTAATAATCTCCCGGTCATTTGTTACCGATTGTTATTTATCAAGCGGTACAAAAAGTAAATCAAAAACCAAGCCAATTAAGACAAAACCCAGTGCATCAATATTGCAGTCAAATAGCCACCATAGGTGCCAATAGCATAACCCAAAACTGCAAAAATGACACCTATTGGTACTAAAGTAGGATGAAAGGCTCCAGCCACTACTGACGCAGAGGCCGCACCGCCAATATTGGCCTGTGAACCCACAGCCAGCATAAAATAGGGAGCTTTAAGTAATTTACTGGCCAAAACCACAAAAAACACATGCACAACTATCCAGATGATCCCCACCAAAAACAACCACATATTATCAGCTATAGCAAGCAGGTCCATTTGCATACCGATAGAGGCTACTAACAGGTATAACATCAATGAAGCGATTTTTGAAGCTCCGGCATGTTCGAGCTCTCTTACTTTTGTACGGGACGATACAATTCCAAAAACTGTTATCAGAAAAACCACCCAGAAAAATGTTGAAGTCAAACTAAATTTCGACCATTCGGGATGATTGGTTTTCACCCAGGGCGTCACTAAATCAGCAAGAAAATAGGAAATGCCGACAAATACCATTGAAATACCAAAAATCTTAAGAAAGTCGTAGTAAGAAGGAATCTTGTCGTTTTGCTTTGCAAGCTCGGCCACTTTGCTTTTCATCTCTTCGACTATACTTGCGTCGGCATTGAGCCATTTGTTGACTTTGGGGGCATTGGCCACTCCTATCAACAATACAGCGAGCCAGGCTTCTGCCACCAGCACGTCAACAGCTACTGTTTGAGAAAAAACATACGCCGATGGTTGCAATATCTCTTTGAGTGCGGTTTGATTTGCCCCACCTCCTATCCAACTGCCGGCGATAGTACCCAATCCTTTCCAGACTTCATTTTCTGTACCCATCATAAATACCTCGGGCTTGATCATATAAACGATTTTCACGGCCAGTGGCCCACCGATTATCACCCCAAGTGTACCACTCAAAAACACTACTAAAGCTTTCCACCCGAGTTTTTTAAGCATATCGATATCCAAACTTATCGTAAACAAAAACAAGGTGGCCGGTAATAAATATTTTGAAACAAATGGATAAACCTGAGAATTTTCACCTGAAAAAACACCTAAAGTATTGAGAAGGCCGGGTAAAAAATAACACAGTAATATAGGTGGAAAAAATGTAAAAAACTTTTGAAGTAAAGGATAAGGATATCTTGCGGCTTTAAAAACAGCCAGTAAAATAAAAAACAATATGCCTGCTACAACGGCATCGTTTGTAATTAAAACTTCCTTGTCCATTAGGGTATTTTTTGCCAAATATAGGCAGGAAAGGAGTATAAAAACAAAACACACAATCTACAAAACGAGATTGTGTGTCGCAATTACACTTCATCAACAAACTAAAAACCAAATAATATCTTTCTTATTTAATTTTTTTCAATACAAATATGCAAAAAAATAGGCATGAAAAAAATATTTTTAAAGTTTTTTCTTCTCATGCCTATTATCGCTGTAGGAGGGGGAGTCGAACCGCCCACGATGCAGTTAGCTAAAGAGCAAAATTTGGTGGTCAACCCCAGTCGACATTGGAAAAAACCCGTCCGGCTTTACTCTCTGTTTATCCTGAACTCACCACCCCCGAGACAGGAGGGCACGGCTGCCAGTTTCGTCATCCTACAGTATTTATCAGAACTTTATCGTTTCTCAAAAGAACAATGCAAAGTTAAGTCCATTTTTTTAATTGATAAACATTATTTATAAAAAATATCTATTTTTTAGTTTTCATTTAATTTTTTTTATGAAAATCTAAATATTATTTAAAAAAATATTGATTTTTGTATTCTGTACTAAAAAATATTCAGATGCTAAAAGAACAATTTGACGAAATTGACCTGAAGATTTTGAGATTATTATCAGAAGATGCAAAATTGTCGTATGCTGAAATCGGAGAAAAGGTATTTTTATCCCAGGGAGCGGTACATACAAGAGTAAAAAAGCTGGAAAATCAAAAAGTCATAACCGGCTCAGGGATAAAAATTGATGTAAAAAAACTCGGCTGGGACATTTCGGCTTTTTTGGGAATATATCTGGAAAAAAGCGAGCAATACGATGGTGCTGCGGCACAACTGGCCGAAATACCTGAAATAGTAAGTATCAACTACACTACCGGAAATTATAGTATTTTTGTGAAACTTATGTGTCGTGATACTGCCCATTTAAGGGAAGTTTTACATGATAAAATCCAAAAAGTGCAGGGAATTCAACGAACCGAGACATTTATTTCGTTAGAAGAAAACCTGTTGCGTAACGCACCCATTATTTGAATTGTGATTTTCAAAAAAAATGAAAAATAAGATAATTGCTTTAACCCTTTCAGGCATTATTTGGATGTCAACCAGTGTTTTTTCACAAAATTCTGTTTTACCTGAAATCTTAAACCAACCCTCAAAAGGCACTGTAGCTCAGGACATTATAGATATTTCTCAAAATTTCCTAAACGACCCATATCTGGCAGGTACTCTTGAAGGTCCGGAGGAAAAACTGGTATGTAAACTCGATGGATTTGATTGCTATACGCTGGTAGAAAACGCATTGGCACTGGCTTTAACCAAAAAATCGAATCAAAAAACAGAGGAAAACTATTTGAAAATACTTCAAAAACTAAGGTATCGAAATGGCAAAATTGATGGGTACACTTCCAGAATTCACTATTTTTTTGAATGGGCCAAGCAAACGGAAAGATATGGCTACCTTCAGGATTTGTCACCGATTTTTGGTGTAAAACTCAACAAAAGAATCGATTTCATGAGCCAAAACAGTAAATTATATCCGGCCCTTTCTTCACCGGAAAATTTATCAAAATTGACCTTGACTGAACAGAGTATTTCGAAAATACCTTTTTATTACATTCCGAAAGACAACTTCAGCAATTATGTTTCGCTAATCAAAGATGGCGATATCATAGCTTTTACTTCCGCAGTTGCGGGGCTTGATGTGAATCATGAAGGATTTGCAGTTTGGCAAAATGGAAAGCTCAAACTTTTACACGCTTCACTCGAAAAGAAAAAAGTAATTATTTCTGATGAAACCTTAAATCAATATTTGCAAAGAGTAAAAAAACACTCCGGGGTGCTGGTTTTGAGACCGAAAAATTAATCTTTCCATCTTACTTCGTAGATTTTTCCGTTGTGATTAATCGTAGAGAAGAAAACATTAGTTGGGCGTTTAATTTTGATTTTGCTATCTGTTCCTTCCCTAAATTCTTGTGATACCACATTCCTTTGATCTTTTTTGTGGAAAATTGCTATTTTATCACCTTTCTTTATTTTCAGAACAAAATATTTGGATGCTTCTTTGTTTTCTATTTTTAGCTCCGTGGTTTCTCCACTGAGTAATTTCAAAACAAGGTCGGCCTTTGGAAATCCCGAGCCAATAAAATTATTGGGCACTTGTGCATAATCACCTGATAAGCTGAGTATTGATTTGATCTCCGGCAATTTAAAAGCAGGATTTTTCTGTAACAAACATGCCACAAAACCTGTAATCAAAGGAGCCGCAAAGCTGGTACCAAATTCAGAAAAAGCAGTGAGATCCGGCTTAAGAAATTTTACATCTTCCCTACCTTTTGAGCTATAATTCATTTTTAGTCCATTTTGGTCATTGGCTCCCACACTGATGGCATTTTCTACATCTCCGGGGGTGGAAACGTACCCACCCCATGGCTTATTTTCGCCTTCATTGCCGGCACTAAGCACTAAAATCATCCCCTTTTTTTCGGCCGCTATTTTGGCAGCCTGGGCTATTACGGAAGTCTGACCGTCCATTTGCTCTGGCTGATAATTCTCTGCAGGGTTGGTAAATCCCTGGGCATATCCCAACGACGAATTGACCAGCCTTACACCCAGACTATCAAGCCACTCAACAGCTGCCAGCCAATTGTCTTCTTCCACTCTTGATTCACGGGTGGAGGATTCGGTTCTGGCCAGATAAAAATCGGCAGCCGGTGCCATCCCGATCTGCAATTTTCGTTCAAAATCAACACCCCCAATAAAACTCATAACGGCTGTTCCGTGAAATTCCTGGTCAGACTTCTTCTCTCCGTAAAAATCTTTTTTATCGGGAAAATAAAAATCCTTTACGGACTTAATCTGCTTATTTTTAAATATATGCGTCAATGTCTTATCAGAATTGGCATTTAAAAAACCACCATCTATCACTCCTATCGAAACGCCTCCACCATTAAGTCTATGATCCAAAAACGCCGGGGCGTTCATTTGCCCCAGTGCAAAACTGATATACCAGTCTTCGGTCGTTTTCTTGTGATTTGCATAAAAAAAGTCTCCAGTAAATGCCTTAATTTTGGCTATTCCAGGGGCCAGACTCAAAAATTCAAGTTGTTTTAAATCATCTATTTCCACTGATGCGGCATTGAGCCAACGACTCACATTTCTGATTTTTATATTTGCCTCTCTGAGTTTTTTCAGATCTGAATCAGAAGGCCCATAATCTGATTCCTGAAGAATTTCCAAATTTAACAATATCCTATTTTCCAGTGTCTTGGCCGATACCACCTCCTTTTTCTCAAAATCCCGCTTTTCAAAAAACACCCAATAGTTTTTTTGAGAAAAACCACAAACCGAAAATAAAAAAAGTGATAAAAAGAGGGTTAATCGTGTCAATGCCTTTTTTGTGTTTATTTTGCAAAAATAACATTCAAAACCATAAATGAGGTACGAAAAAATATCTCCGGCATTATTTATAAAAAATCGAAAAAAGATAAATTTAGGTGCCGGTGAAATAGCTGTTTTCACATCCAATGACCCGCTACCAACAAACGCCAATGGTGTATTTGGTTTTATTCAAAATTCCAACTTTTTCTATTTAACCGGCATTGACCAGGAAGACAGCTATTTGATTATCAACCCATATGCAAAAAAAGACACAGATCGGGAAATTCTTTTTGTGAGAGAAACCAATGAGAAAATTAAGGTTTGGGAAGGTGAAAAACTTAGTAAAGAAGAAGCCCGGGATATCTCAGGCATCGAAAATGTCAAATGGTCATCGGAGTTTTGGGGTGTTTTGGCGGAAATAATAAAAAGTAATACAACAGTTTGTTTTCATCAGGATGTTTTTCAGGGTAAAGGCACGGCATTTCGGTCACGGGAAAAATATTTATTGACACAGATAAAAAGGAAATTTGCAGGTATAAAAGTCAAAAATATCACCGAAACACTGAACAAGGCACGCCAAATCAAAGAAACTGAAGAAATAGAACTAATCAAAAAAGCTATTGAAATTACAGGAAAAGGCCTTCAGTTTGTAGCTAAAAATCTGAACCCAGAAAAATATGAATACGAAATCGAGGCTGATTTGAGTTATATCTTCCTAAAAAACCGTAGTCGTCATCATGCCTTTGAACCTATTGTAGCCTCCGGGAAAAATGCCTGTGTACTGCATTATGTATCTAATAATGAACGGTGTAAAGCCGGAGATATGGTTTTATTGGATTTTGGGGCTGAATATGCGAATTATAAAGGAGATATGACACGGGTTTTACCTGTGTCGGGAACATTTTCAGACCGACAAAGAGAGGTTTATGAGTCTGTATTGGAAGTATTTTACAAAATCAGAAATCAGATGGTAACGGGGAATACGATTCAGAATTTAAAAAAAGAAACACAGCATCTGATTGGAAATGAATTGATTAAATTAAAAATTTGCTCTAAAAGCGAATTAAAAAATAATCAAAAACTATTGCTCAAATACTTTCCGCATGGTGTATCTCATCATCTGGGATTGGATGTACACGATGTGGGTGACAGAGAGGTTCCTCTGTCAAAAAACATGATATTAACCTGTGAACCAGGCATATATATACCTGAAGAAAACTTGGGAATCAGGCTTGAAAATGATATTTTGATAACCGAAAATGGGAATATTGACTTAATGGAGGGAATTCCTATGAAGGCAGACGAAATTGAAAAAATGATGCAAAAATGAATGATAAACTCATACGAAACTTCAGGAATTACCTAAAACTGGAGCGGGGACTTTCGGTCAACTCATTGGAATCGTATGAACATGACATCCAAAAACTTAAGGGCTTTCTACCTGATAATCAAGACTTAAAAAATACAACTCAGGCACAGATTCAGGATTTTTTGGCTTTTCTTAATGAAATTGGCTTAGCTGCCAACAGCCAATCGAGGATTTTAAGCGGCCTGAAAGCTTTTTTTGAATATTTACTTCTGGAAAAACAAATCGAAACTGATCCTACGTATTTGATTTCAAGTCCAAAAATCGTAAGAAAACTGCCCGAAACGCTTCATTTTCATGAGATTGAAAAAATGATAAGCAGTATCGACTTAAGTTTACCTGAGGGGCATCGAAACAAAGCAATCATAGAGACGCTTTACGGTAGCGGACTAAGAGTAAGTGAGTTGGTTAATCTCAAAATCAGTGATTGCTATTTTAAGGAAGGATTTTTGCGTATCACCGGAAAAGGAAACAAAATGCGACTCGTACCCCTGGGTAATGCCTCTTCTAATGCCATTAAACTTTACCTGAATGAAAATCGGACCCAATTAAATATAGAGCCAGAATTTCAGGATTTCGTTTTCCTCAACCGCAGAGGAAAATCATTGACCCGGGTTATGATTTTTTTGATTATCAAAAACCTGGCTGAAAGAGCAGGGGTACATAAAAACATATCTCCGCATACATTGAGGCATAGTTTTGCAACCCATCTTGTGGAAGGTGGGGCCGATTTAAGGGCTGTTCAGGCCATGCTAGGTCATGAAAGCATCACCACTACAGAAATTTATACACATCTTGACCGGGAATATTTGTCACAAACGCTCAGGGAGTTTCATCCCAGAGGAAAAAACAAATTCAATTCGAAATAATTTCTACTAAATCTTCATACAATCCAAAGTTTTTATCGGCAGAAATAAGATGTATTTTTTGAAAGTCTTTCAGGGTGGTTAATAGTCCAAATTAAAATTTGTGTGTCAATTAAATATTTCATTACATATATTCTTTCATATCCTCAAGCGGATCGTTAAAATCAGCAGGGATATCAAACTTTTTTTTAAGATTTGCCCCCATTCTTTTCAAACTGCCTGGAATTCTCGATTTGACTTCGGCTACCTCTTTTTCTTTCTCCAAAAAAACCACCAAAACTTTTGATTTTTCCAAAGTAGGGGGAGCTTCGGTTAACTCCAGTTTCCCGTTTTCATAAATACCTTGTACTGTAGTTAGCATTTTTGATTTTCTTTTTTACAAAACTAAGAAATGAAAACAGAAATTCAATCAAAACTCAAAAAGGTTTTAATAGCCATATAATAAATACTTTAAGGAATACTTATCTCAAAATCACATAAACCAGCCATGCAGAAACGTAGGCCAGCACACTCATATACGCCAGTTGAATCATAGGCCATTTCCATGATTTGGTTTCGCGGTAAACGACGGCGATAGTGCTCATACACATCATTGCAAATACATAAAACATAAGCAATGAATAAGAAGTAGCCGCCGAAAATACAGGCTGACCTGTTACTGGATTTATTTCTCTTTTTAGTCGTTCTTTAATAGTGGCGTCATCGTCACTGCCGATGCTGTAAATGGTAGAAATGGTTCCGACAAACACTTCACGGGCAGCGAAAGAGGTAATCAGAGCAATGCCTATTTTCCAGTCGTACCCAAGTGGCTTTATCACCGGCTCAATCACCTTCCCGAAAATCCCGGCATAGCTGTTTTGAAGTTTTTCAGAAGCAATTTTTTGGTCTGTTTCTGATGGACTCAGATTGGGAAATTGTTGTTTTACGCGACTTTCGGCATGATTGAATCCTTCACCGGGGCCATAAGAGGCCAAAACCCATAAGACTATCGATATGGCAATAATAATTTTGCCGGCCTCGAAAGTAAATGTCTTTACTTTTTCTAAAATCGTAAATCCAACCTGTTTCCACCTTGGCTTTTTATAGGTCGGCAATTCCATTACGAAATAATTCCGTTCCTGCGTTTTGAGCATTTTTTTCATTACCCAGCCTGCTGCCAAAGCACCAAAAAAGCCCAAAAAATATAGTCCCATCAAAACCAAACCCTGAAAACCAAAAAGCCCCCAAAGTTTCGTTTCAGGTACCACCATCGCAATAAGAATTGTATAAATAGGCAATCTTGCCGAGCAGCTCATCAGTGGCGTTACCATGATTGTAATCAGGCGGTCTTTCCAGTTTCCAATCGTTCGGGCCGACATTATTGCTGGCACTGCACATGCCATACCGCTGATTAAAGGCACCACACTTTTACCACTTAAGCCAAATTTCCGGATTAATCGATCCATCAAAACCACAACCCTCGCCATATACCCTGACTCTTCCAGCACTGAAATAAACGTAAAAAGAAAAGCGATTTGGGGAATAAATATCAAAACGCCACCGATTCCGGCAATAAGACCTTCCGTGAGTAAATCAGTCAGGCGGCTTTCAGGAAGGGTGTTTCTCAAAAATTCATTTAATCCGCTGACTCCAGCATCAATCCAGTCCATTGGATAACTGGCCAATGTAAATACAGCCTGAAAAATCACAAACAATATTCCTAAAAACACCACATAGCCCCACACTTTATGAATCAGGATATTATCAACTTTTTGAGTGAAAGTTAGTTTTGAATGTTTTTCTGATTCTATTTCGACCACCTGATTTAGTGTGCCACCAATGTCTTTATATCTGCTAATGACTTCTTTTGCCTGAAAATCATCCGTGTCGAAGTCCACTTCCCTTGCCAGATTTTTCAAATATTCTTTTTCAGAATATTTCAGAAAAGATAGTTTTTCATTTTGTGCCAGATAATGAATACCTGCATAAGGCGTTTTTAGACCATATTTTTCCTTGATTTTTTCGGCTATAGGCAAATATTTTTCAGGAATTACCTGATCATTTTGATGAATATTTTTCTTTTCAAAAGACCTGAAAATGGTCAGTTTCAATCCTTCAATACCAATACCTTCCCGTGCATTAACCTCTAAAACCGGCACTCCCAACAGTTTTTCTAGTTTGGGGGAATTGATAGAAATGCCAGTTTCATTGGCTACGTCCAGCATGTTTAAAGCCAAAATGGTTGGTATGCCCAGGTCATTTACCTCCTCAAAAAGCAATAAATTCCTCTTCAGGTTGGAGGAGTCAACCACAATCACAGCCAAACTCGGAAAATCGGGATGGTTTTGATTGGTCAGCACTTCCAATACCACCTGCTCGTCGAGCGAATTGGGATACAAACTATATGTACCGGGCAGGTCTATGACCTGAATGTCCCGTCCGTCGGGGATTTTACAAAAACCCACTTTTTTATCGACGGTCACTCCGGGAAAATTGCCAATTTTCTGACGCAATCCGGTCAGATGATTGAAAAGCGAAGATTTACCGCAATTGGGATTTCCTATCAGAGCTACTTTCATGCGGTATTATTCAATAACTATGGTATCGGCTTCTGATTTTCTGAGTGAAAGCTCATAGTCTTCATCAACAGAGATACAGTAGGGACAACCTAAAGGTGCCTTATGATGTAATTTGATCCTGGTACCTGGAAGACAGCCCATTTCGAGCAATTTCAGAGCGAGTTTTGAATCCAAAAACTCCGAAATTACCCCATTTTCCCCTTCTTTTAAATCTGCGACTGTCCTCAAAATACTCTAAATTAGACTTATTACAAATAAGAACACAAACTTAAGGTAATTTGTTCTTTTGTATTATTCCTTATTTTAAATAATTTCATAAATATGACCAAAGTCAGAAAATATAGTAAACTTATAACCGCCGGGTTCAAAACTCTTCATGTAACATCAATCTTTGGTTAAATTTGCAAAAAAACTTTTTTATGGCCAATATCATCGAGACCCACGCACATATCTATGACGAACAATTTGATGAAGACCGTGAAGCCATGCTCGAAAGAGCAAAAAAAGGCGGTGTTTCTCAAATCTGGATGCCCAATTGCAACCATGAAACCATACCCGGTATGATGGAGCTCGAAAAAAATCATCCGGGATTTTGTGTACCCATGATAGGACTACACCCCTGCTATGTGGATGAAAATTTTGAAAATGAGATAAAAATTGTCACCCAGTGGCTCGAAAAAAGACCATTCATTATGATTGGCGAAATTGGGATTGACTTTTATTGGGATCTTACTTTTGTAAAAAATCAGGAGAAAGCCTTTCTCGCCCAACTTGATTTTGCCAAAAAATACGACCTCCCTATTTGTATTCATTCCCGAAATTCGAAAGATGGCCAAATGAACGCCATTCAGCATTGCTGTGATTTGATTGATGATTTCGGGTGGAAAGATTTACGTGGGATATTTCATTGCTTTTCAGGAAACCTATATGACGCCCAAAGAGTAACAGGCCTAAATTTTCACCTGGGAATTGGCGGAGTTGTAACCTTTAAAAACGGTGGTCTTGATAAGTTTTTGAAGGAGATTCCTTTAGAAAAAATCGTCCTGGAAACCGATTCTCCTTATCTCGCTCCGGTTCCGCACCGAGGCAAAAGAAATGAAGTTGCATATCTTGACCTTGTGATAGACAAAATTGCAGATATTTACGAAATTTCGGGTGAAGAAGTAAAACAAAAAACGACCGAAAATGCACTTTCCATCATAAATAAATGAAAGATCTGAAATTTCTGGTTCTGGGTGTACTGTTTGCATTTTTTTGGTCATCGGCTTCAGTGGCGGCCAAAATTGGCATAAAATTCATGGAACCTCTTGTGTTGTTTCAGTTCAGGTTTTTGTTGGCAGGCATCAGTCTTTTGGTTTATCATATTGTATTTGAAAAATTTCAAATGCCCAAAAAGCAGGAATGGATAGCCCTCTCAGTATTTGGTTTTTTCAACATCACCCTATATCTGAGCCTTTTTGTACTGGGAATCAACGAAGTAGCTTCAGGAATCGGATCCCTTTCAACCGCCCTTACTCCTGTATTGATGACCATGATTTCAGGTTTTTATTTGGGAAAAAAAATAAAAACCAATCAGATTGTCGGATTGATTTTAGGAATGTTTGGAGTGGGTTTGGCTGTTTGGCCTTTACTTTTCAATAGTCATGCTACTTACCGGGGTATTTTATTTTTAATATTGAGTATGCTCAGTTATAGTGTAGGATCTATTTATTTTTCAGAAAAAAAATGGAACTTAAGCCGGATTGCAATCAATGGCTGGCAGGTGCTTTTGGGTGGACTTTTTATGCTCCCTCTGTCAATTTTTCTAAACCAAAAACCAATCGTTTTTAGCTGGCAATCCGGCCTTTCAATTTTGTGGCTGGCTTTTCCGGTTTCTATTCTGGCGGTTAACCTTTGGCTCAGATTGGTAAAGCTAAATACTGTCAAAGCTTCATTTTTTTTATTTTTATGCCCCATATTTGGATTTATTTTCTCAAGTGTTTTATTGCATGAACCCTTTACTATTCATACTCTAACAGGCTTAATATCAGTCATTTCAGGATTATACATCAGTCAAAAAAACATATGATACCTTCTTAATATTAGGAAAAAAAATGCGAGTAGTCATATATTAGGCACTTTATCGAAAATAACTTTAAAAAAATTTTAAAAAAGGTAGTAAGTATTACAGACTAAAAGTAATTTGCAATTCAAACCCGATATTGATTGAAATTCTAATTAATGCTGCCTTAATTTTTTTAATCTAATTACCCTTTTGTTTACAAAAAATGAATTAATAATAATATGAAAGTTGGAGTTTTAAAAGAAACAAAACCACTTGAAACCCGGGTAGCCCTAACCCCCGATACTGTAAAGCAGCTATTGAAAAAAGGTTTTGAGGTGGTTATCGAAAAAGACGCCGGTGCCCTTTCGTCCTATTCTGACGAAGCCTACCAAGCCGCCGGTGCAACTATCTCAACCCGTGAAGACGTGGCTCAGGCTGACGTCGTTTTGAAAGTAAATGCCCTCACTACTGACGAAGTTAAACTTCTGAAAGAAGGCAATGTGACCATTTCATTTTTATATGCATATACCATCCCCGAAGTGGTGGAAGCATTGAAAGCAAAAAATACTTCTGCTTTCTCGATGGATGCAGTTCCTCGTATTTCCAGAGCTCAAAAAATGGATGCTCTGAGTTCACAGGCTAACCTTGCCGGTTACAAAACTGTGATAGCCGGTGCCAATGCTCTTGGTAAAATATTCCCATTGATGATGACAGCCGCGGGTACCATCACCCCTACCAAAGTGTTGATTTTTGGTGCTGGTGTGGCTGGCTTACAGGCTATCGCTACCGCCAAAAGGCTGGGTGCAGTAGTAGAAGTAACCGACGTAAGACCTGAAACCAAAGAACAGGTGGAATCATTGGGTGGTCGCTTCTTAACTGTAGAAGGCGTAGAAGGTGTGAAAGTAGAAGGTGGTTATGCCAAAGAAGTTTCTGCCGAATTTTTGCAAAAACAAAAAGAATTGGTTGAAAAGCACATTAAAGATGCTGACCTGGTAATTACTACGGCATTGGTTATCGGGAAAAAGGCTCCTGTGCTAGTTTCCGAAGAAATGGTAAAATCTATGAAAAATGGTTCAGTAATAGTAGATATGGCTACTGAATCAGGCGGAAACTGTGCACTTTCAGAAAAAGATAAAACAGTTGTAAAACACGGAGTTACAATAATTGGAGACTCCAACCTTCCGGCTCAATTACCGGTAAATGCCAGTCAATTATATGGTACCAACATCATCACTTTGTTGATACACCTTGCCGACAAAGATGGTTTCAAGTGGGAAATGGAAGAAGAAATCACCAAAGGCTCATTGATAACCCATAAAGGTGAGTTGGTTCATGAATTTACTAAGTCAATTTTAAACAAATAAAACTATGAATGTAGAAGGATTAATCATATTGTTATATGTGTTGGTACTGGGTAGTTATCTGGGATTTGAGCTGATTAACAAAGTTCCCCCCACCCTACACACCCCACTGATGTCTGGCTCAAACGCCATCTCAGGTATCACTATTGTTGGGGCCATTTTAGCTACCAACGAATTGGGCTATACTACCCTAAGTAAATGGTTGGGAATGTTAGCTGTAATATTTGCTATGATCAATGTAGTGGGCGGATATGCAGTTACTGACCGTATGTTAAAAATGTTTAAAAAGAAATAAAAGATGAATATTTATATACAGCTAGCATATTTGATAGCCTCGGTATTGTTTATTATTGGTATTAAAAAAATGAACAAAACTTCTGAGGCAAGAAATGGTAATTTGATTTCTTCGGTGGGTATGTTAATCGCTATACTCGCTACTGTGGTTCAGGTGGAAGCAATTTCACTTATTGATATTTTTATATGTATGATTATAGGCTCAGCAATTGGCCTCTACACTGCCTATAAAGTAGAAATGACTCAAATGCCTGAAATGGTCGCAGTCTTTAACGGATTTGGTGGCCTTGCATCGGTGTTTGTTTCAATTTCAGATTATTGGTTAAAATCGCAGGAACATGTTATAAATATCGACATTATTACTGTGATCAGTATTATGTTGAGTGTATTTATAGGCGGAATAACCTTTACAGGGTCTATGATAGCCTGGGGAAAATTATCGGGAAAAGTAAACGGAAATGCTATAATTTTTAAAGGTCAACATCCTTTGAATCTTGTTCTTTTTATTGTTTCGGTAGTTCTTTCAGTTTTGGCAGTAATTTATCAAGCCGACTATATCTATATCATCATCCTAACAGTGGTATCATTTATCCTTGGTGTATTAGTGGTTATCCCAATTGGTGGTGCCGATATGCCGGTGGTAATTTCTTTGCTTAACTCTTATTCGGGTATGGCAGCTTGTACTACGGGTTTTGTGCTTAACAATAACGTGTTGATTGTGGCCGGTGCCTTGGTGGGAGCTTCGGGTATCATCCTCACCAATATCATGTGTAAAGCCATGAACCGCTCGCTGGTAAGTGTACTTTTGGGTGGCTTTGGGGCTACCAATACTTCTGGTGGTGCCGCAGGTGGATCCGACATCGTAGTGAAAGAAGTTGGTGTTGAAGAAGCTGCCATGCTTTTTGACTCTGCCTCATCGGTTATTGTTGTACCGGGTTACGGTATGGCAGTGGCTCAGGCACAGCACATTATCAAAGAGCTGATGGAACAATGCGAAAAACGTAACATAGACTTCCGTTTTGCGATTCACCCTGTGGCGGGTCGTATGCCGGGTCACATGAACGTGCTTTTGGCCGAATCCAATGTGCCATATGATAAACTTATTGAGATGGACGATATCAACGACGATTTCGCCAATACCGACATCGTTTTTGTGGTGGGTGCCAACGACGTGGTTAACCCTGCAGCCCGTACCAATCCTCAGAGCCCGATTTACGGAATGCCGATTCTGAATGCCGACAAAGCCAGAACGGTAATCGTTAGTAAACGAAGCATGGGTAAAGGTTACGCCGGAGTAGAAAACGAACTTTTTGGCTATCCTAACTGTCTGATGTTGTTTGGTGACGCCAAACAGACCATCACCAAGGTGGTAGGTGAGTTGAAAGAATCTTAAGATTTTTTCCTATTATATATTACAAAAGGAAGTCTTTGAGGGCTTCCTTTTTTAGTACTATTTAAAAAGAAATTGGAAATATTAAATCTATAGAATTTCATTCACATAAGGAATCATGCAAAACCTAAACAATTCTCCCACCACTCAAACACAAAAAACCCAATCTCATAAAGATTTAATCCCAAACAGAAACCCTGTGACCGGGACTTTTGTTTTGTGTCTAAATTGTATTAATTTTAAATTCAAATCAAACAAAATAAAAAATGATTCTGATAATTGGTGTAGTGTTTATGTTGATCGGTATGTGGGTGAGCAGCCGATTAAAAAGCAAATTCGCTGAATATTCGCGTGTAGGACTTTCCAATGGCCTTAGCGGTGCCGAAATCGCCCAAAAGATGTTGAATGACAATAATATTTATGATGTAAGAATTACTCAGGTTGACGGTGAACTTACCGACCATTATAACCCTGCTGACAAAACCGTTAACCTCAGTGCCGATGTATATCATGGCAGAAGTGTGTCGGCAGCGGCTGTAGCGGCTCATGAGTGCGGGCATGCGGTACAGCACGCCACAGCTTATGCGGCGTTGAAGATGCGTTCGGCGATGGTGCCCGCAGTAAATGTGGCCTCTAATGTGATGCGTATGCTCAACATGTTTTTGATGTTCGGCGGTATATATATGCTTTCACAAGGAAGTGCCATCGGTAACATGTTGTTGATCGTTTTGATCATTGCCAATGCAGCCATCACGGCGTTTTCGTTGATTACACTACCTGTGGAATACGATGCTTCCAAAAGAGCCCTTGCCTGGATGACTACCCGAAATGTTGTAAATAATTCGGAACATGGCATGGCGAAAGATGCTCTCGACTGGGCAGCCAGAACTTACGTGGTAGGTGCTCTCGCAGCCATCGCCAACCTCATGTACTATGTGATGTTGTTTTTGGGAAGAAGAGATGACTGATTAATGTGATAGTGAGTTAATGTGATAATGTGGTAATGAGTTAATGGTTAAATTTGTTGATGGTAAATTGACCTTGTTACTTAGAATAGAGCTATAAACAGTTTTCATTAAGAATAAAATAACAAAAAAGCCTTCGGAGTGGATTCGAAGGCTTTTTTGATTTAGTCTGCTATCTTTTCTTTTAGTCCTTTGAGATATTCGAGCCAGTTGCCGCCGGGCAGGAGGTCAGAGATTTTTGAAATGATATCAGGAGCAAAAGAACTCACATAAGGATAAAACTGGCTTTTGGCTATGGAAGTCTCAGGAAATGTAATTCCGATTTTACCGGCAATCCAAATCAGTAAACTGATGCCAAACATGGCAGTTACGCCGCCCAAAACAGCACCCAAAATCCCATCCAGCACACCCAGAAAAGTCAGTCTCACGGCTTTACGCAGCATAGCACTCACTTTCCTGAACAAAAATATGGCAGGAATAAAAATGATAAAAAAGCTTAGATATGGCGAAATAAAGTGCAGCGTATCTTTACCCAATACACTCTCCAAAAAACTGGAACCCAGACTCAGAAATTTGAAACCAATCACCACAGCAGCTATAAATGCCAAAACTCCCAGAATCTCAATCAGAAGGCCTTTTCTATAACCCTGAAAGGCTCCAATCAATATCGGAACCAACAAAACCAGGTCTATGGTGGCCATAATTATTGAGCCAAAAGTTTTTTCACCATTTCCGAGATCGCACGTCCTTCGGCTTTACCAGCCAGCTGCTTGGAGGCTACACCCATCACTTTGCCCATGTCAGAAGGTGCTTTGGCTCCTACTTGCTCAATAATGGCGGCGATTTGACTTTGAAGTTCTTCTTCTGTCATAGCTGCCGGCAAATACACTTCAATCACAGCGATTTCAGCCAACTCTTTATCCAAAAGATCCTGACGGCCCTGCGTTTTGTAGATTTCCACTGAATCTTTGCGTTGTTTTACAGCCTTTTGCAAAATCTTCATTTCGTCAGCCTCAGTCAGTTCAGTAGCACCGGGCTTGGTTTCTTCCAACAAAATCAGCTTTTTAATATCTCTCAATGCAAGCAATTTTCCCTGATCTCTGGCCAGCATGGCTGCCTTAATATCGGCATCTATTTGTGTTTTTAATGACATTTTTTTAGTATTTATTGTTAAATCTTTCTGTTTATTCCCGAATTTTGGTTTTTCGAAAAATCAAATACAAAAATGACAAAATTATCGGTCAATATCAACAAAATAGCCACATTAAGAAATTCAAGGGGTGGCAATATGCCTAATCTCGTAAAGACCGCCATTGATTGTGAGCTATTTGGGGCACAGGGCATCACGGTGCATCCCCGGCCTGATGAGCGGCATATCCGGTATCAGGATGTTTTTGATTTGAAAAAAATCGTTACTACTGAGTTTAATATTGAAGGAAATCCAACGGAGGGAAGATTTCAGGAGGTGGTTTTGGCTGTGAAGCCAGAGCAGGTTACTCTCGTACCCGATGCCCTGGGGGCAGTGACCTCCAATGCGGGCTGGGACACCATCACCCATCTGAAAAGATTAAAAGAGATTGTAAAAATCTATAAGTCTGAGGGAATCAGGGTGTCAATTTTTGTAGATGCCAGGCCGGAAATGGTTTCTGCCGCTGCCGAAACCGGAGCCCATCGGGTTGAACTTTTTACCGAATCGTATGCTACAGATTATGCCCATAGCCCTGAAAAAGCCATAGAACCATTCATAAAAGCAGCCGAAATGGCCCAGAGAGTAGGCTTGGGTCTCAACGCAGGCCATGATTTAAGCCTGGAAAACCTGGCCTATTTTTTCAAAAACATTCCGGGATTGCTGGAAGTCTCTATTGGTCACGCACTCATTTCTGATGCCTTGTATTATGGGCTGGAAAATACGATTCAGATGTACCGCAGACAGCTGGAAAAACCCTGAAATAACTTTTAGTAAACAGGATTTCAATTATACGCAAAAGAGAAATTCCCGGAAATTTCGGAAAACGCAAAACTGTGTTGCTCAAGGGTAACGGAGGTAACAGGTATATTGCAATATTTAAGATTTTGGGTAAAATCAAAAGCATTCCCCGGTGTTTTGAGCTTAAGATTCCCATGAACAAATATTTCCGCAACACCTTGATTATTAAGATATTCCACAAGAGCACTTCTACTATTTTGGCTTATCATATCTACTACCAAAGATTCAATCCTGGATTCAAACCGGTTTTTAATCATTTCCAGAGCCTCGGTAAATTCGGGTTTGTATTTATCCCTGATTACTTTTTCTTTTCTGAAAAACAACATCTCGGTGATGGAATCAGAAGGCTGCTCGCCGTAAAGTAAAATAATTTTGTGCCTGATAAACGGGGCATTGGAAAGTACCTCACTTAAAACTTGAAGGGATCTTACAGTAAAATCAGTCGGAATCAATATTGTTTTGGTCATTGTTTGTATTATTTTTCAACAAATAACCCACCGACTTTTTAAAACCCGATAAGCATGTCATTAGAATGTATTGAGAAAAAAACAGGCAAATATTAAGATTTCATAAGACCATAATTGAGTGGAAGATTGGCCAGCGGAAAAGTGATTTTCACTACCGTACCCTCCCCTTCTTTGGACGAAATGCCCAGTTGACCTTCATGCATTTTAATAATATTTCTGGTGAGTGGCAGCCCAATACCATGGCCATCAAAATGAGCGGTATTGGAAGCCCTGAAAAACGGATCAAAGATAAATTTTAAGTCTTCCTCAGGTATGCCTATGCCCTGATCTTTCACCATTATGACCAGTTGGCCTTCAGTGGAAGCGAGACTAACCGTAACGGGCTTATTGTTGGAGTATTTACACGCATTGCTCAGGATATTGGAAAAAGCCAGGTATAGTAATTGTTTATTTCCAATGATTTTTAGTTTCAATGGGTTCTCAGGCAAAAGACTGAAATCCAACTGTATATGATTCTTAGGATTTACTTTATCGTACATTTCCTTGGTATGCATGAGAGCCTCATCGACCCGGGTAATTTCAAAAAGCCCTTTTTTGTTGGCATAACCCGTATAGGAAAGGTACAATAGCGACTGGGTGATTTCATTGAGCCTTTCTGCCTGACTTAAAATACTTTGCAGCGAAATCTCATATTCCTCCACAGTTCGTTTTTTCATCAGCATTACTTCGGCTTCACCCATAATCGAAGTTAGCGGGGTGCCAAATTCATGGGACGCATTGCTTACAAAGTTCTTCTGGGTCTCAAAAGCTGTCTCCAGTCTGTTGAGCAAATCATTCAAAGTAATCACCAACTGATTGATTTCCTTATCATTACCCACTTCCGGGATTCGCAGATGAATGTTGTCTGTGCTGATTTCTTTGACCTTATCTGTGATTTTCTTAATGGGGTCAAAGATATGTTTTGAAAAATAAAAGGAAATATAAGATACCACCACAAAAACCAGCAATACGGCTATGAGAATGATATTTCTCAGAAAAAGCAGGTGATTGGATGCGTAATAATTTTTGGCCGAAACGATCACCAAATGTTCTTCAGCATCGGTATTTTGATGTCTTATTCCCGAAAAAAACGTATCGTCAATCTGTAAGTTTGCCTTTTTATTTTTGAATATATCGTTTAGAAACCCCAATGGTAACCCGGATTTTTGGCTGGCCTTTTCTATATCTTTTTCGTTGTTAACCGGAAATATATACTCTTTTTCTTCTGAAAGTTTCTCCAGTATTTCTTTTCTGATTTGTTTGTATGATTCACTGTTCTTGTTCTTGACACCAAAATTATATTCTGCAGTGATAGAAGCCCTGGTTTCCAGCCTTTTATAAAAATCAGTATAGGAGTAATTATACAAAAAATAATATATTGCCAAACCAAAAAGCAACAACATGAGGATGTTGGTGGTAATCAAAAAAACGGCGATCCGGGTTTGCGTTTTCATGCTTCTTTCAGGATGTAACCCATGCCAATAACAGTGTGGATGAGTTTGGGTTCAAAATTGGAGTCCAGTTTTTTTCTGAGATAATTGATATAGACATCAACTACGTTGGTTCCCAGGTTAAAATTGATATCCCAGGCACTTTCGAGCAAATCAAGCCTCGAAAGTACTTTCCCTTTATTCCTGATTAAAGCCAGCAAAAGCCGGTATTCGGTTGCGGTGAGCGAAATATTTTCACCATTTCTTTCTACCGTTTTAGCATCATCATCGACCTTCAGATTTGAAAACTGATAGATATTGGGCTTTTTGGCAGCTTCAAAAATTTGCCCGGCACCTCTTCTTAGCAAGGCATTGACTCTGGCGAGCAATTCTATAAACTTGAAGGGCTTAACCAGATAATCATCGGCTCCGGAATTAAGCCCAACGGCCACATTATCAGCGGTATTCAATGCCGTCAAAAACAAAATCGGAGCTGATATGGACTGACTCCGAAGGTCGCGACATACCTCAATTCCGTTTTTGTCGGGCAACATGATATCCAAAATAATCAGATCAAAATTACCTTCAAGGGCCATTCGAAAGCCCGTTAGGCCATCGAGAGCAACAGAAACTTCAAAGTTTTCCTCAGAAAGCCCTTTTTTAATAAAACTTACCACATTTATCTCATCTTCAACCAGCAGGATTTTCCTCATTCTGTGTTTTTGTATATTTCCTGGAATAATTTACAAAAAGAAAGAAAAAACCAAACCAATTGATTAAAATCGGATTAATTTCGGGTCTAACAAGCTGAAAACTTTTGATTTGCTTATAAAAACAAATACAATCTATTTTCTATTTACCTAAAAATAAGTTTTCTTGAAAAAGATATTTAAAAGTTTGATTTTCAAAAATTTGACTGTAAGTTTATACTGAATTTCAGAAAACTGTCAGGAATAGTAAAATCGAAATTCCACAAAAAAAATAATTTAGCATTTATCCCAAATTTTAAGCAATCATGAAAAAACTCACCTTCACGCTCATCGTAAGTTTGATTTCAGGTCAAATATTTGCTCAAACTACCGGCTGTTGTCCCAATTTTTACACCTCTGTCAGCAACAATCCTTTTGCTTGTATTTCCGGGAATGGTACTATTGATGGAAAAGCCATTTCATCACTTACGCCAGGCGGAAGTTCCGCATTTGGTACAATTATTATCACTGTTTCAAAAAATGGAGTAAGCCCGGGCACATATCCCAATAATGCACCAGAGCTAAGTTTATTAATGTTAAAACTTATGGCACTGAATGGCTTGGCTATCAAGGCAAAATGGTCAGAGTGTTTTCTGTTACAGTACCTTTTTCTTCAATTACAAATTATGTGATTGACGATGCCTGTAATCTGGTATGTAAATGGAGGTTTATTCAACCCCAATGTCCGATTGCCCCTTGCCCTATCCAATATTCGACTGATTGTACGCCTTCTTTTTTCAAAAATTCGGAAGTGATAAAGAGGCCTTAATTTCAGGGAATAAATTGGCATTTTTAAACAATATCCTTCGAATCGGGTTAAACAAGCATAATCAAGAAGTTCATAAGAAAGGTTTTGTTTGTGAGGACACTTTCGAAGGTATAGATATTGTTTGTGAGGACACAAACAATGGCTATGTTGCTTGTTAGGACACAAACAATGGCAATAGATTAAACATTCATAATCAAACGATACAAAATGCCTGGTTCATTTATTTTAAGACTCGTAATTTTTCTGATTATAAATTTTGGAGCTTTAGGTTTAGGAGGACTATTTACCAATTCGGGTGTTACATCAGACTGGTATCAAAACCTGAATAAAGCCCCCTGGACACCCCCGGGATGGGTTTTCGGTGCGGCATGGACCACTATTATGGTATGTTTTTCGATATTTATGAGTTATGCCACCAAAAACATTCCTCTCAATTCAGGATTTATGATGATTTTTATTTTTCAGTTGGTGTTGAATATCGTATGGAATCCAATGTTTTTTTACTTCCAGATTACGGGTATTTCTCTTGCAATTATCATTTTATTGCTTTTGGTGGTAGTTTACATTTTCTACATAAAATTCCCTGATTTGCGGTTAAAATCCTTACTTATAGCCCCCTACATCATCTGGCTTATAATTGCGACTTCACTTAATGCTTATGTAGTTATCAAAAATTAAATTGAATTGATTTTTTTGATTTTTTGCGTCAAAATAAAACTTTTATCTATTTGAGTTTTCTAAAAAAATAATGCTATTTTTGAATAGTCCGTATTTTTTCAATAAAAACAATATAAAAATGAAACTAAAATTCCTCCTCCTGGCTTCAATTGTATTTTTCAGCACTAAAAATCTGTCTGCACAAACCAAAATGGTGAACATGAAAGCCGGCCATGTTTTCAATATCAGTCTGCCCGATTATATGGATAAAACCGTAGGCCTTAACGATGCTTCGGTTTTTCAATTCAAAAATTTGATTAAAGACCTTGCAGGTTTTGTAATCGTGGATACCAAAGAAGAATTGAGCCTTGCCGAAATAAAATTCACAAATACTGCCGAATATTACGAAAATTTTATGGAAGGATTTTTAAAAGATACAAAAGACCGCACAATAGGAAAAAGTTCACAAAAGAAAATAGGAGAAGTGAACTTTGTAGAAAGTGAGGCATCATACTATGACGAGGAAATTCAAAACACGATTGTATATTTCGTGGGTGGAGTTGAAACGCAAAAATCCTATTATAAAGTACTTATTTGGGCAACCAAAGAAAATTTCCCGAAATATAAATCAGATTTTCAAAAAATACTGTACAGCATTTCGGATTAACATGCCCTATTCTACTATCCTCAATTTAGCAAAACTCAGTAAAAGCGTTTTTTCGCCTTCATTTTCAAATTCGATTACCGCCTTTGCCGTTGGTCCCAGGTTGTCCATTTTTTTAACTGTACCAAACCCAAATTTCTGATGCTCTACTTTGTCACCCGCCTTAAGGTTTTTGGTATCAGAAGGCTGAAAATCAACCGTAGGCACATGTTGCGGGGCGGTTTTTACCTGACTTACCGGTTTAAGATTGGCGATCGTCTGGCTGCGGGTTGGGGGTGAGGTTTGCACAGGCTTACTTGCTGGCATAACCCTCCGTTGAAATCCCTGAAAATCAAAGGAATCTGCACCAAAATTCCCTCCGCCTGGTTTTTCCATCTCTTTGAGGTAAGAAGGGTCTATTTCTTCAATAAACCGGCTTTTCTCACAGAAATTTAGTTTACCCCAATTGTATCTTTGCTCGGCGTAGGTCAGTGTCAGGCGTTTTTCAGCACGGGTTATTGCCACATAAAACAAGCGGCGTTCTTCCTCCAAGTCATCGCGATTTTTGAGCATCATCTGTGAAGGAAACAGGTTTTCTTCCATCCCGACCACAAAAACATTCTTAAATTCCAACCCCTTGGCACCGTGAATGGTCATCAGAGTTACTTTGTCCGGATCACCATCACCTTCATCGTCGGCGGTGGTCAGCAAGGAAACCGACTGCAAAAATGCTCCCAAAGATTTATCTTCCACTTCGGGGTTATCGGTAAACTGCTTGATAGAGTTGAGTAATTCCTCCAGGTTATCATACCGGGCTTTACCCTCCACCGTTTTGTCGATGTATAACTCATGCATCAACCCGGTACTTTTTGCCACCTGCATCGCAATGGTGTGTGCATCTTTCTCCTCCTCCATCATGATTTTGTAACTCTTAATGAGATTTACAAAATTTTCGATAGAATTGGCCGCCTTTCCGTCAAAATACATTTTGATGTTACTCACAATCTCCCAAATGGGCTTTTGATGCTCGGAAGCGGTTACGATTATTTTTGCCACGGTGGTATCACCTATTCCTCTTTTAGGAAGATTGATGATACGTTTAAAGGCCTCTTCATCCTGTTGGTTGACCGTAAACCTAAGATAACCAAGGATATCCTTTATCTCTTTTCTCTGATAAAAAGACAATCCGCCGATGATCCGGTATTTGATATTTATTTTCCTGAGAGCCTCCTCAAAAGCCCTGGATTGAGCATTGGTACGGTAAAGTATGGCAAAGTCCTGATTTTTAAGACCATCTCTTACTTTGGATTCAAATATGGCGTTGGCTACGATTCGACCTTCTTCATTATCGGAGTGGGCTTTTACTACCTCAATTTTTTCTCCCTCCTCATTGTCAGAGAAGACTTTTTTCTCAAGCTGATTTTTATTTTTTGCAATCAGTGAATTGGCAGCGTTGACAATATTTTTGGTTGAGCGATAGTTTTGCTCCAGTTTTACGACATTCAAATCAGGATAATCTTTCCTGAAATTCAGGATGTTCTGAATATTCGCCCCGCGGAAAGCATAAATACTCTGGGCATCGTCGCCCACCACGCAAATGTTTTGATTTACAGCAGAGAGCTTTTTCGTAATGAGATACTGCGAAATGTTTGTATCCTGAAACTCATCGACCATTACGTGCTTAAACTTGTGCTGGTATTTGTTCAGCACATCCAGATGATCCCTAAATAAAACATTGGTATTAAATAATAAATCATCAAAATCCATGGCATTGGCCGAAAAACACCGCATGGAATAGGTCTTAAAAATCCGACCGATTTCGGGCATCTGAGCACCGGTGTCTTCAGCAAGAAAAATCGGATTTTCATTGTAAGCCTGCCAGCTTATCAGATTGTTTTTAGCACCTGAGATTCTGTTAAGTATAAAATTGGGCTTGTAAGTTTTATCGTCCAGACCAAACTCCTTTACAATGGTTTTTATTAGCGACTTACTGTCATCGGTATCATAAATCGTAAAATTGGAGGTGTAACCCAGCCGATGGCCTTCAATCCTTAAAATTTTGGCAAAAACCGAGTGAAAAGTACCCATCCAGAGGTTTTTAGCCTCCGAACCGATAATTTTCTCAATCCGGTGCCGCATTTCTTCGGCAGCTTTATTGGTAAAAGTCAGCGACAGAATATTGAAAGGATCAACCCCCTGCCCCATCAGATGAGCAATGCGGTAGGTGAGCACACGTGTTTTGCCCGACCCGGCCCCTGCTATGATCATCAGTGGACCATTTTCGTGAGTTACGGCTTCATATTGTGGGGGATTAAGGCTTGATAAGTAGTCTGACACCGAAATATTTTATTTATTTTTTTACAAAGATAGCATCCAAAAGATTTGGTTTAATTGGAAATCAAAATTGAAATTGAATATACCTTATTTTTGTCGTAAATTGTAGTCAAAATACGAGCTAAAATTGTTTTATTTCTCTGTTGATTTTTCCGGGAAAACTCCTGTTTTACATTTGAATGGCGATGCTCCTTTCATCCAAAACGAGGAGCACGTAATATATACCGATAAACATTTTAATGAAAATTATCCCGGAATTACCGTTTATGAATTTCTTAAAAATGAAAACTATAGTTTTTTGAGTGAATTGCATTTAGGATTTAGTATTATATTCTACAACAAAAAAAACCACAAGCTGCTTGTTTTCAGAGATTTATTCGGCATAAAAAGCTTGTATTTTTCTCAAGAAAATAAAAAAATCACCATTTCTGATCAAATAAAGCCGCTGGTCCGGAACGGCAAGGAACAGTTAAATAGACCCTATATAAAAGATTATCTCAGTTTCCAGATTTCGGATCAAAATATCAGTTCCGAAACATTTTTTGAGAATATTCACAGAATTTTGCCAGGGCATATGCTTACCGGGGAAAATGGCGAGATAAAACAAATTCCCAATGAATTTTTGGGTGATTTCAAACCAAATGAATTCAATTTTCAGGAGATTTTATCTGAAAAAATAAAAAATATCACAAATAAATCCGGACAGGTGGGCTCATATCTAAGTGGTGGGCTTGACTCTGGCTTAATTTCAATTTTGCTCAATCAGAATTCTGAAAAATATCCTTCATTTTATTTCAAAACTGACGCTGAAATTACCGAAGATGAGGAAATAGCTGAAAAAATTTCGGAAATAAATAACTTTCCTATCCATAAAATTTCGCCACCTGAAATTGAAATTGAAACCCTGAAAAACTGGGCATCAAAAAGTATGCAACCTGAGCTGATGTTATTCCCGGCAGAGATTTTTGCTTATATCATTAAAACAGGTAATCAAAAAATACTTTTGAGCGGCCATGGCGGAGATACCATAGCAGGTGATGGCCTCGAATATCTGGAAATTTTATTTGAAAATGGCGAATATAAAAATCTAAAAAACAGTCTTTTCCTATATTATTCCCAAAAAAATAAAGCCTGGAAGAAAATTGGTTACAATGATCCATTCCGTGCTTTTTTAACTGATTATTTCTTAAAGAAATCCTTCATTTTGTTCCAAAAAAATCGTTTAATTGTATCTCTAAAAGCTACTTTTAAACTATTTTTTGCTTTTAATCTTTCTATTTTTGATTTGTTTCCAAGGATAAAATTGAGAAACATTGTCAGGAAACTCAAAACCATAAAGCATAAGCTTAAGAAGGAAATTGATTTCGCCGGTTTATTTTTTAAAAATGGCACAGCTCACCAAAACAGGCAATTTAATTCAAACTTCATCGGACTCGGAATTCATGCCCTCGAAACCTTCGGGCTGGTAGATGAGATTACTAATACCCAGACCCTTTATCCGTTGATTGACCAGCGGCTGCTTGAGATAAGTTTATTTCAGAGTCCGCTGGAGAAGTTTGCACATGGAAGAGGAAGAGGGAGTATCAGGATTGCCCTCGAAAAAATAGCTCCGGATTTTCTGACCAACCGAACCGGAAAAGGAGATTTTGATTTATTAATTGAAAATATCTTTAAAAAATTGTGGGATAAGTATGGGAAAACCCTGCCTGAAGACCACCAGGTATGGCAGTTTGCCGATAAAAATATTTATAACAAGGCAATTGAAAACGATTCTGACCCTATTTTTACAGAAAAAATAAATAAAAACGACTTATGGTACTTGCAAAGAACTATGTATCTGGCAATCTGGCTCGAAGTTTTGGAATCGCATTCTTCCTGATAAGTACTGTTTTAATTGCCTGCAATGAGACCAATGAGATACAGCCTGCCGAGTTTTATCCCTTAACCACTAATGTAAAACGGGTTTACAAAGTAACTGAAAACAGATACGCCATCAATGCCCCGGTGACCCGTAGCACTTATTATATTCAGGAGCAGATTATTGATTTAAAAACCTCTGCCAATACTACTGATTTTTTGATATCCAGAAATTTGGGAAACCAACCTTCTGGTGAATTCCAAACCGTGAGTGTAATTAAAGGTCAAAGAACATTTAATATGCTGACGCTCAAGGAAGAAAATATTGATTATGTAAAATTGGTATTCCCTGTGAGTGATGGACTTGTTTTTAATCCCAATAAATACAATACCTTGCCCGAAGCTAAATCGAAATGCCAGCTTAGTTCTGAAAAATTTAATTTAGGCACACTATCGGCTCACCTTTTGTTAACGGTAGTTGAAAAAAATGACACTTCTCTAATCGACAGAAAGCTAAAATACGCCAGATATGCCAATGGCCTGGGTTTAGTGGAATTCCGGGAAAAAGATTTGGAATACTGTCAGGCCACCCCTGAATGCATCGGAAAAGGGATTATTGCCAGTGGAAAGGATATAAAATATGAACTGGTAAGTATAACAGAAAAATAATTCCCTGACCTTATTATCTGATAACCAGCCTATATTCCAGAATTTCCATATCGGCATTTCTGAACTCTACCTGACTTTTTAAAACATAATTGCCTGCACCATAAAGGCTATTTACCGGCAGAAAAACATAATTGGGGCCAACTTTTGGACTAAATGGCATATCAAATAAATGCTTACCCGAAATTTCAAAAACAGAAATCATCCCGGAAACCGGATTTTCGGGACTATGTACCATGACTTTTGCCGTTACATCTGATTCGGAAGGGTTTGGGAAAACTGAAAATGTCCCTTTGGCCGTTTGGTCAGTTACTTTAAAACTTATTTCAAACAGATTTTCAACCGTATTACCTTCTTTATCAGAACCTTGGACCAAAACCCAATATAAACCTGCCTTAAGCTGTAAGTCTGGCAATAGAAATTGTAACTGATTGTCAGACAAACGATTGACAGTAAAATTCTGTAAATCAAGCGGCAGGTACTGACAAGTTTCACACGATTTGATGTATACTTTTAGGAGTCCATCGGGAGCCTTAAGGCTGCGATCATCAATCAAAACTACTTCCAGTGAAGCATTTTTCGAAACCAGCTGCCCGTTCTCTATAGCTTTTCCATCAATTTTGACATCCAAAAACGGACTCAGTACATCCTCCAGAAAGTTTTCAGGATACAACGTTTTACTGCTCACCTCGGCCCAGGCGGCTTGCCCCGGAAAAGTGAGATTCACAGAATTATTGTTTTCGTTGTATTCTTCCAACAGGTTTTCCGGGTCAATTTTCACTTCTATTTTTCTGATTTTGTCAGAATACGGTATTTTAAAAAACACCGTATCTTTCCTTGAAAATCCACTAACCGAAGTTTTAAATATGTTCTGAGCTAAACCATCACCGGTCAAAGACAAGGCTACATTTATTTTTTCTGAGGGTAAAAACCTGCCGTAATTACTCAGCACAGCTCCAACCTGAAAAGAATCAGATTTGGAAATCGGTTGATATGAATTGAGCGATTGAAGGAAAATACCCAGCGAATCAGACAAGTAATCGGGTTTTGAAACCGGAAAAACCCGCAGTGCAGGGTCGCCTTGATATACCACCTGATGCATGTCAGCCAGAATGTAAGTGTCTGATTTTTTGGCTGCCAGGGTTTTATTAATCGCTTGATGAATCTGACCAATAGTGGCATTGGCAGTTTTTTCATTTTGGAAAAAATTGCCATACATCAATCCGAGGTATTCCTTGGTTGAATTAAAATAACTCCAGAAAGAATTGGCAAAAAGTCCTATGGCACCTTTATCGGGGGTTATCAACCAATCGGTACTGAGGGTATTGTACCTGTAAAAAATATTACCCACTCCGCAGCCATTAAAAAACATAAAGGGGTATTTCGATTTATTGCTGTAATTTCGTTTTAGATCAGAACTATAACCAATATTCAAATCGATAATCGTAGGCGAGCCGTGACCAACAAATGTAACCAAACCCACACCTTTGTTGATTGGAGCACTGATATCAACCTCCTCGATTTCCCCTGATTGCTTTTTCGACAAAACTTCGATTTCGCCTGAAAATGGACCTGTTTTGACTCCTTTTTCAAAATCAACCAGCAAGTTTTTAAGGAGTGTCATTTCAAATGTATTTTCACCGCCACTCATGTGCAACACGCGTTTTTTCCACTCCGCCGAAGGACTTTCTTCAAACTCCCTGACTTTTTTCAGATAACTCAAAACTTCTGAATTTTTGCTGACATTGAGTCTGCCCGTAGGGACTCCTTCTACGTCAGCATCCTCGCCAAAAAGACCCGCAGTAAGCAAAGCGTCAGAACCCGGATAACCAAAAGAAGGAACGAGTTCCTGATTTGATTTCAATACATCAGGGAAGGTTACTGCTTTACCTATTATCAACAGATTTTTCCTTTCTGAAGTACCTTCGAGAATGTCTTCCACAGCATTTCGGATAACCAAAGGGTTTTTTTCGCCAAAAAAGTACTGATCATACAGATCCTCAATATAAACTACCCCGCATTTATACTCACCACCAGCTTTCGAACTGCGATAACTTGCCCAGGCCTCAGCTGATTCTTTCAAACTTTTATGCGAAATTATCAGATATTCCGGCTTAAAAGAACGTTTTTTAAAGCTCACCAAACCAGCAATCTTGGGCTTCTGGACAGCATCTGAAACATAAATAGTGGCATCTTGATTGCTTTTAAAATATTGATATTCAGAATTATCCTTAGTTAAAACCTTTTTAATATTATTTGGATCAGAAATTTCATAAACAGATGCATTTTGTCCCGGGTTCTTGAAAATACACAATGAATCTTTCAGAGGAAGTTCATACGGGCGTGAGGTGAGTGCTGCCCCGAAAGATTTAGGATATTTAATTTGGATATAATTAACTGAATACCAATCAAATGCCCCTTTATTATTCCCTTTTATTTCAAAACTTAAATTCTGTGACCCTAAATTATCCTCCAGGGTATCGGTATAAACGCCAAATGGAGGGATTGAAATTCGGTTTCTTACGATTTTGGTATTCAGGCTTAGGTTTAAATTGTGAAAAAGTCTGGATCTGCCATTAAGGCTCAAATAAACCTTTGTTTTTGAGTTACTTTTTACAAAATCTGGAAGGAAAAAGTCAATTTTCTTTGTAGTATCAGTAGTTGCGAATTCTCCTGACCAACCTTCTCCGGGTTCATAAAAGCTTTGCTGGATCACCGGTAAGAGTCCAATGGAGTTATTTAGCGAATATTGGGTATTTGGAGCATAGAGCATCGATTCGGTGTAATAGGCGGTCGTGGTGGCCGTGGAATTGGAAATTACAGTATCAGCCCGGAGAGGTAATTCGTCAGCATTGGTAATGAAATAAGTGGCGAGATCACTAAAGAGGCTGTTAAATGGGTTGTTTCTTTTCCGGGGTCGGTAAACCAGTGAATCAAGCACTCCATGGTTTTTCTCCGCATAAAATTCAATATAACCATCCTTTTGGAGTTCTCCCGCGATTTCGTTGTGTGCCAAAAGCTTTACCGGTTCACCATGATGAAGTAAACTTATATTTTTAAATGAAGTCAATCCGGCATCCTTAAGGTCAGAATAGCCCAGCCGGTAAATTCCGTCCTTTGAAATTTCTATTTTCAAATAAGACTGATCAAATTTAATCCAGTGTGTGTAATCATTTGCCTGTCCCATAACAGACAAATTAATTCCCGAAAAAATCAAAAAAAGCACAAATAGCCTCATAACAAACCAATAATCGTCAAAAATAATCAAAACTGCCAAAACAAAAGAGCTTTTGGGTCATTAATGAAATTAGAAAAAATTATTTGAACCAAAAAAAATACAATTTGTTTTAGAAAAAATTAAAACCCACCTTTGTAAAAAGTAATGACCTATTGATATGAACAAGGTAAAGTTTTCTAACCCGGGCGAAGCACAGTTTTTACCAACCCTACGAAACAAAGTAGAAAATTATTTCAAAGAAAAACATGAGTCTAAATCAGGTGGAAATACCATTTTAATAAAGGCAATAATTCTTATTTCTGTTTTTTTTACTGCATACGGAATGATTCTTTTCGGTCATTTCTCCAACACCATCAATTTAGCCCTAACAATAATCATGGGAGTCGGAACTGCCGGAATTGGGATGGGGGTGATGCATGATGCTGTTCACGGTTCTTTTTCTAAGAAAAAATGGGTGAATAAGTTTTTTGGAAGCTCCCTTTACTGGTTGGGAGGCAATGTTTACAACTGGGAAATTCAGCACAATTCGCTTCATCATACTTATACCAATATTCTCCATCTCGATGAAGACATTACTGGGAAATTTATGCTAAGACTGAATCAGGCAGAACCCAGGAGGGCATACCACCGTGTTCAGTTTTTGTATGCGTTTTTGCTCTACAGCATGATGACGATTTCATTTTTGTGGAAAGATTTTAAAGAAATTGGTTTATTTAATTCTCTGGCAAAAACCGGAATTGTAAAACCATTTTCGGGCAAACAAATAGTGATTCTGCTCATAACCAAATTATTGTATGTGCTGTTTATTTTTGTACTTCCCATGTATCTGCTTGATATTTCATTTGGACAATGGTTTGCGGGCTTTATGGCCATGCACCTTACAGCGGGATTAATTTTGGCTACTGTTTTCCAGTTGGCACATGTAGTGGAGGGTGCCGAACAACCCATTCCTGATAATCATGACCATATTGAGTCGGCTTGGGCGGTACATCAGCTTAAGACCACCTCCAATTTCTTCTCCAATAATCTTTTACTTTCCTGGTATATAGGCGGACTTGATTTCCAAATTGAGCATCATCTCTTCCCTAAAATATCCCATGTGCATTACCGGAAGATATCAAAAATCGTTAAAGAGACTGCTGAGGAGTTTGGTTTCGTTTATAATTCTAAAGGAAGTTTTTTCAATGCCCTCAATTCACATATCCAGATGTTGAAAAAATTAGGGAAATATGAAACAATTTCTGCAAATTAATGGTATTTAGAAATAAACAAAATATTATGAAAATTCTGATTGTATCGCTTGGATTGATTTCAGTAGTAGCTTTTTTGGGTAGAAAAACTTTAAAAAATATTTTTAGCTCAAAAAAGGAAGTTTTCGAAGTAAAAGACAAAAATGCCATGAAAGGCTCCCTTTATGATTTTTCGATGAACAGCCTCGACGGAAAAACTATTAATCTGAACCAATATAAAGGCAAAAAAGTGGTGATTCTGAATGTGGCATCCAAATGTGGATATACGCCACAATATGCCGACTGGCAAAAATTTCATGAAAAGTATGGAGATAAAGTGGTGGTTTTGGGCTTCCCTGCAAACGATTTCATGAAGCAGGAACCCGGTTCTAATGAAGAAATTGCTGAATTTTGCCAGAAAAATTACGGTGTAAGCTTTCAGATGTTTGAAAAAATCGAAGTTACAGGCAAAAACAAGCATCCCTTGTATCAATGGCTTAGCCAAAAAGATCAAAATGGATGGAACGACAATGAACCAAGCTGGAATTTCTGTAAATATGTGGTTAATGAAAATGGACAGCTTACCCATTTTTTTGAATCTAAAATATTACCCACCAACCCCGATTTTATCAAAGCAGTAGGAATATAATGCGTTCTCCCTCATTTAAAGAATGGTTAGGTGCGGCACGACTCCGTACCTTGCCATTGGCACTTTCCAGTATTATTCTCGCCGGTTTTTTGGCAGCCTATAAGGGTCTTTTTGATTGGAAAATATTTATTCTGGCATTCCTGACTACTGTGAGTTTACAGGTTTTATCCAACTTTGCCAATGATTACGGTGACAGCCAAAATGGTGCAGACTCCAAAGATAGAATAGGCCCCGCAAGAGCAGTACAAGCCGGTGTGATATCCCAAAAACAGATGTTAGGAGCAGTAAAAGTGTTTGTAGTAATATCTTTGATTTTAGGTTTGACGCTCATTTTTGTTTCTTTTGGTGGATTTACAAGCAACTTTTTTATTTTCCTGACTATCGGCATTATGGCAATTATGGCGGCTTATTTTTATACAGCCGGCTCCAGACCCTATGGTTATGTAGGACTGGGCGACCTTTCAGTTTTTATTTTCTTTGGGTTGGTGGGAGTTTTAGGCAGTTATTATCTTTATGCAAAAACCTTTGACCCTGATATAATTTTACCTGCTGTGGCTTGTGGACTATTGGCCACTGGTGTACTCAACATAAACAATATCAGAGACTTAGAATCAGATAAATCTACAGGAAAACATACTATACCGGTGAAATTAGGCCGCAAGAATGCCTTGATTTACCACTGGGTTCTACTATCAGGCTCAATTTTTTCTATCTTAATTTTCGCTTTTATGCAGGAAAAAGTGAGTTACTATTATTTGCTATCCTTTCCCTTGATCATAATAAACGGCATTCAGGTTTCTAAAAACAGCAATCCTGATGCTTATCTCAAGACACTTGCCCTCACTTCTCTTGCTACGGTCTTGATGCTTGGGTTTAGCCTGATATATTGATTTAGAAAATGATTTGTGAATTTTGTCGCATTTTTTCGCTAAAATAATTATTATATTTGGGCAAAAATTTAATCTTTTTCTAATGAAAAAACTTTACGTTTTGGCATCCCTCGTATTGGGTTTAATTTTCAATACCGATGCTCAACAAACTGCAAATGAACACTTTGAAGCCGGAGTTGCCAAAAGCAAATCAAATGACTTTATAGGAGCCCTTTCTTCTTTTAGTATTGCCATATCCATGAACCCCGACAACCCTCAAAGTTATTTTAACAGGGGATTGGCCAAACAGGCTCTCAAGGATAATCGTGGGGCAATTCTTGATTTTGACAAAGCCATAGATCTGAGTCCCCGTGATGCCATGGCCTACCTGTATCGTGGACTGAGTAAAAGTTATCAGGACGACAACCGTGCCGCTTTGCAAGACTTCAACAGAGCCATCGAAATTTCTCCTGACGACGCATATGCTTACCTGCAAAGAGGTACCATCAGAGCTAAACTTAATGACCTCAACAAGGCGATTCAGGATTTTACAAAAGTAATTGAACTCAATCCCGGCGATAAAGAAAAATATCAGGCATTTTATTCCCGTGGTCTTTGTAAATCCAAACTCGAAGATTTCAATGGCAGTATCGCAGATTATTCCAAATCAATTGATATCAATCCCAAAAGAGCGAAAACATTCTCTGAAAGAGGCAAAAACCGTATCAAAGTAAATGACTTTGCTGATGCCATAGTTGACTTTGATGAGGCACTAAAGCTAGATTCTCAGGATGCAGAAGCATACTATTTCAGGGCGTTTGCCAAAAGTAAAATAGAAGATTACAATGGTGCCAAATTTGATTATGACAAATGTCTGGCTCTGGACGCCGGATACATGGCGGCTTACTATGGAAGAGGTTTTTCATTAAGCAAACTCAACAATCAAAAAGCTGCAATTTCGGATTTGAACAAAGTGCTGGATCAAAAAGAGGAATCCAAAATGACCAAAGAGAGTTATTCTTCCACATTCACCAAGGGTACTTTGGATAATCTGAGAAACGCTGTAGACGAAAAAATAAAAATTTCGGATTTCACCAACGAAAAATCAGAGGTATATTACACCCGTGGAGTGGCCAATTATAAGGCAGGAAATATGAAAGATGCCATTATCGACCTCAATAAATCTATCGAAGTAAATCCAACCTATGCTGAGGCACATTTTATAAGAGGAATGGTCAGGTCAAATCTTGGCTTACAGAAGGAAGCATTGCTTGATATTAACAATGCCATCAAAATCAATGCAAAATATTCTGCTGCGTATTATGTGAGTGGACTCATTAAAAATGCCATTGGTGATAACAATGGCGGTTGTTTTGATTTGAGTAAAGCAGGAGAGTTAGGCTATGCCCCTGCCTACAATGTTATTAAAGATTATTGCAATTAATTTTTGTTAAAAAAAAAACGCCCTGGCTCATTTGATTCAGGGCGTTTTTTTTTGCTATCTGATCATTTCTGATCTTCCCATCTCAGGTGCTTAACCGATTCGCCCGAATTTGCCAATTCATTCAAAGCGTCAATTCCGATCTGGATGTGTTTTTCTACAAAATTCGCGGTAACTTTCTTATCGCTTTCCTCCGTCTTAACACCATCCGGCTCCATGGGATTGTCTGAAACCAATAAAAGTGCACCATGAGGGATAGAGTTTACAAAGCCTACTGTAAAAATGGTGGCAGTTTCCATATCAATGGCAAGAGCCCTTATTTCTCTCAGATAGTCTTTAAATTTCTCATCATGTTCCCATACCCTTCTGTTGGTGGTATAAACAGTACCTGTCCAGTAATCCATCTCATTTTTTACGATCATTGCCGATACTGAGCGTTGTAAACGGAATGAAGGCAGAGCAGGTATTTCAGGTCTGGCATAATCATCACTTGTACCGTCGCCTCTAATGGCAGCTATGGGAAGAATAAAATCGCCCAATTCAGTAATTTTTTTCAAACCTCCACATTTTCCCAAAAACAAAACCGCTTTAGGTTGTATCGCAGTAAGGAGATCCATGATAGTAGCAGCCATGGCACTTCCCATCCCAAAATTTATGATTGTAATATTTCCGGCAGACGCGGTTTGCATGGCACTTCCGGTACCTTTTACTTCTACGCCATATTTTTCGGCGAATAATTTTACGTAATTTGAAAAATTGGTTAAAAGTATGTATGGTTTAAATTCGTCCAATGGTGTACCGGTATATCGGGGTAACCAATTCTTTACTATTTCATCTTTAGTTTGCATATATAATTAGTTTATTTAAAATTTGAAGGATAAAACTCAATCTGAGACAAAAAGATTCCCGATGAAGCAAATAAATAATAATGGTCGCAAATATAAGGAGATTGATGGTAAGGTGGCCATTTTTGATTATTTAAGAAAAAAATATGTGATTTTGACCCCCGAAGAAGAAGTAAGACAAGGAATTGTGGATTATTTGATTTTTAAAAAAAACTATCCCAGAACATTAATCAAGCTGGAAACCGGTCTTAATTATAATTCTCTGAATATGAGATCAGATATCCTGGTATATGATAATCAGGCCAATCCTTTTTTGTTGGTTGAATGTAAGGCTAAAGACGTCAAAATAGATCAAAAAGTGATAGAGCAAGCCACCAGATACAATCTAACTTTAAATGCAAGATATGTTTGTATCACCAACGGGGTGAGCACATTTTGTTTTGAAAAAAATGAAACCAGCTATCTGCAATTAAATTCATTCCCTGATTTCACAGCTCGTTGAGCCATTGCAAAAATTCTGCTTTCCTTCTGCGGGAAACAGGTATTTCTACATCAAAATCCGTAAGAATACTCCCACCTTCGCCTTTGGTATATTTTTTTATATACACTCTGTTTACTAAAAAAGAATGATGAACCCTGAAAAAGCCATAACTGACCAGTAATTCTTCAAAATCTTTGATACTTTTGGTGACTACCTTTTTTGTTCCATCTCTTAAAAACACATGGGTATAGTCTTCATCCGCTTCACAATGCACAATCGACTCAATGGACACCAAATCTAGTCCCGTCAATGAAGGCAGTGGAATTTTGTTATTCGTATTCTTTGATAATTTCAGATTTTCTAACAATACTTTCAGGTTTTCGGAACCGGACTTCTCTTCAATTTTTTTATTTGCCCTTCCTATCGCCTCCTTAAGTTCAGTGATATTAATGGGCTTCAACAGGTAATCCAGTGCACTAAATTTAATGGCCGTAATTGCATACTGATCAAATCCTGTGGTAAAAATTACCTGAAAGTTAATCTTTTCAAATTTTTCCAACAAGTCAAACCCTGAGCCAAAAGGCATCTCAATATCCAGGAAGACCAGATCGGGTTTGGTCTGTTTTATCAAATTAAACCCGTCTTCAATATTATGAGCTGAGCCCAGATATTTGAGATCAAAGTCACTGAAATTGGTGACAATATTGTGAAGCGTCTCTACACTTCTGGGTTCATCGTCAATGATTACATAGTTTTTCATGAGTTAGTTTTAATTAATAGGGAATTTAACTTTTACCACAGTCCCAACATCTTCATTGGGAGTTGCAGGATGCTCTATGTTATCTTTTATGAGGAAAATAATATTGGTATCATTGATTTTATTGTAGGTATTTAAGCGTTCTTCGGTAATTTTCAATCCTTGTGAGCGGTAGCCTTTTTGAGTTCCCGACTGAATCTCTTTGGAATTTTTTCGGCCAACACCATTATCTACCATCCTGCAAATCAAATAGTTACCTTCCAGATAAAACCTCAGACTCAGGTGCCCTTTTACCCTTTTATATCTAAGACCATGATTGATAGCATTTTCCACGAACGGCTGCAAAATCATGGTAGGGATCTCAAGGTATTTATTAACATCAGAATCAACAGTTATTTCGAAATCAAATTTATCTTCAAACCTCAGACACTCCATTTCAATGTACAAGGTCAGCATCCTTATTTCCTCATTAAGTGAAGTGTATTTGCTTCGGGATGAATCCAAAAACATCCTGATCAGATGGGCAAACTTTGAAAGGTAGTTGTTTGCAGTGAGGGCATCATGAGTCATCACATAGGATTGTATGGAATTTAATGCGTTAAAGATAAAGTGAGGGTTCATTTGCAACTGAAGGGTCCGTAACTCCAACTCCACGATCTGTCGCATGTGCCTTTGCTCCTCGTCGGCCCAAAACTTCAAAAATCTCTCCCGTCCATAAAACATCCCAAACAAGGAAATAAAACTTGCACCCCAAAACCACCAGGTTCTCCACCATGGCCTCTCAATCTGGATTTCAAAAGAAACCGATTCAGACATAGGCTGCCCTTCTTCCTGATACTTTACAAATATGACATAATCTCCGGGAAGCAACACATCAAACTTGAAAGTAGGTCCTGATACTTTTTTCCAAACAATTTTTGTCTCCTGAAAAAGTTGTTTTTTATCTATTCCGAAATAATAATCAACTTTCTTTCCCTCATTGGCAACTGGTTTCAGATATAATTTTATCCTGTCTTCGTGATGCTTGAGATTATATTTTTTTTTAAAATAATTGTCGTTTCCCGAAGTCTCAACATTTACGATCTGAGGGGGCGGAGGGAGCACAGCAGATGGCACCTGGGCATAAACCTTTCCTATTAACAGTGTCATTACACTGATATACAACCAGTTAATATTTAGGATTTTGCTCAATTCAAATTCAATTCTGTTCCAATCAAGGCTACTTTATCAACTAAACTTTTTAAGGTACTGTTAAATTCTTCTTTGGATTTGAGTTTGGTTTTTACCCCAATATAAAATTTGATCTTAGGCTCGGTACCTGATGGTCTGCAGGTAAACTTCGTGCCGTCTTCTGTAAAAAACTGCAATACATCTGAGGACTCAATACCCAGTTTTCCGGAAGGAATATCTGTAATAGTTCCAGTCTTTACATCCGTTCTTTTCAATCCTTTATAGTCATCAATTCTGATAACTTTAGAACCTGCAAGAGCTTGTGGGGGATTAGCTCTGAAGTCTGCCATCATTTGTTTGATTTCATCAGCTCCTGTTTTGCCTTTTTTGGTAACTGAGATAAGCCCTTCGTAGTAAAAACCAAACTGCTTATACATATCAGCTAAAAAGTCAAAAAGACTCAGACCTTTATGCTTGGCATAGGCCGTAAGTTCGGCTATCATGGCACAACTGGCAATGGCATCCTTATCTCTTACTTTATCTCCAATCAGGTATCCATAGCTTTCCTCTCCACCACCGATGAAGGTGGCCTGCCCTTCCAGCTCTCTGATAACCTGTGCAATATACTTAAATCCGGTGAGCGTATTATAACAATCAACGCCAGACTTGGCGGCCATCTGGTCAATCAGGTCAGTGGTCACGATAGTTTTACAAACAAATTCTTTCCCGGTGAGTTTTCCGGCAGCTTTCCAGGCTTTTAGTAAATAATAAATTATTAAACTTGCAGCCTGATTGCCATTTAACAATTGCCATTCCCCTTCCGGATTCTTTACACCCATACCTACTCTGTCGGCATCAGGATCAGTGGCAATAACCAAATCGGCATCAATTTCTTTGGCAAGGTTCAAAGCCATAGTCATGGCTTCCTTTTCTTCAGGATTGGGATAAACCACTGTCGGGAAGTTGCCGTCAGGGGTAGCCTGAGCGGTTACAATGCTCACATTTTCAAAACCCAGCTGAGCCAAAGCCTGAGGTACCATGGTGATACCGGTTCCATGTATTGAGCTAAAAACAATCTTAAGATCTTTTTGTTTTTTGATAATTCTGGGGGCAACAGCTATGCTTTTCACAGCTTTCAGATATTTTTTATCCAAAACCTCCCCTATCATTTTAACTCTTTTTTTAACACCCCTAAACTTTATGTTTTTTACATTGGTAATGGCATTTACCTCCTCCACAATATTCTTGTCGTGGGGAGCTACCACCTGTGAACCATCGCCCCAATACACTTTGTAGCCGTTGTATTCCCGGGGATTGTGAGAAGCTGTGATCACAATTCCTGAATGGCAGCCCAGTTCTCTCACTGTAAATGAAAGCTGGGGTGTGGGGCGTAGTTCTTTATATAGATATACCGTAATACCATTGGCAGATAAAATATCGGCAGCTATTCGGGCAAATTCAGGAGAAAAATTACGACTATCATGAGCAATAGCTACTTTAATCATTTCTCCTGGAAAACATTTGTTGAGATAGTTGGCCAAGCCCTGCGTTGCGGCACCCACAGTATATTTATTCATGCGGTTGGAGCCCACTCCTATCTCGCCTCTCATCCCTCCGGTACCAAATTCAAGATTCTTGTAAAAAGAGTCGGTAAGTTGTGTTACATTCTCATTTTCAATCAATTGATTAATCTGGCTTTTTACTTCTTCATCATACTTTCCTCTGAGCCATTTACTAATATTTTTTTCAGTGGTCTTATCCAATTTTAAACCTTTCAACATAGTCTTTTCGTTGTTTTTTTCTAAACCTAGAATTAATTTTCAATAAATCCAAATATATATTTTTTAAAAATGCATTCAAAATACCACTGTAAATAATTTTCTTTTCAAATATTATTAAACGGTGCCAAAATCATAGATCTTGGGAACAGTAAATAGGAAATCAAATGCAATAATTAACAAAAAAGACCTGACGAAATTCTCGGCAGGTCCTTAATATTTTGCATAAAATTTGAAAAATCAATGTTCGTGCAAATGCTCTTTGTTATAACCACTGGCAAATACGCCAATCATAATCAATGTACCTACCACAAAGGTAAATAAATCGGTAAACAATGCTAAAATAGCTAAAATCAAAAAGAAAACAGTTATTTTTAACCAGGCTGGTACACCCTCAGCAATATTTGACATATTATTTCGATTTTGTTTTATGCAAATTTAATATCAAAAGTATTTAGACTCAAAGAAATTACCACCTATTTTTATTTCGATTTTTTGCAAATGACCAATATGGCTTTCAGAGCTTTTTTAATTATTTTTTTTTCGACTTTTTTTCAAACTGCTTTTTCGCAGGAAACGCCCTATTATCAGGAGCCTGAAAAACGAAAATATGCTTATGAAAAAATCACTATGCCAAATTTATCCTCGTATACTATCAAGTATTACCTGTCTCTCAACGGTGGATTTGCAAAAAGTTATCATCATTCGGGCGGAGATCTAACAAATATTGTTGAAGTAAAATCACCTATGGACACTTATAAGGAGCTTAATTTTGGCATAAATCATAATGAAAAATATTACCTCGAAACCGGAATTTCACACCAAAAGCTCCAATTAAATAGTTACTATGGGTTTCCTTTCAGAATTTTCAACGAGCAAAATATTTTTTTACTTCCATTCAAAGTCAGGAAAACCGTTTGGGTATTGGACAAAGTTAGCAGGGCAGCATTTTTAATGGTAGGAACAGGCGTAAATTTCAGAGTAAACAAATTGCAGGAAAGTGAAATTTCGGAGAAACTTTATTTTAAATACGGCCAACCTCCGGAGCAAAATGACCCTGAAAGTATCGACTATAAGACTTTAAAGAAATTTCCACTTCTAAACTTTGAAACCAATATGGAGATCAGAGGAAAAGTGACGGAAAGATTTGAACTGGGGTTATTTGCTAAAGTTTTGTTTTCGGGCAAAAAAAATCTCTCTAATGAGCTCAACCTCAATTACTTTAACGGACAAACAGAGAGGCAGGTTGACCGCCTAAAAGGTATGCAGCTATGGTTTGGATTAAACTGCAGGATCAATTCTCCGGCTTATTATCGCTACAAGTCAAAAGTGGAATGATTTTTTTAGAAAAATATGCTACCTGTCTTATATTTTTAGGAAAATAGTTCTAATTCTCATTAAAATATTTATTGTTTTTACAAAAATTCTTCTATAACTTTGGATAGATTTCTTAACCAAAAATTACTAAAAACAAATGAGTAAATTTAATGAATGCATGGCTGACTATTTAGCACAAAATGCTGAATATGGAATGGGGCTTTCTGAAGAATTATTAACAGGTGTAGCTAAAGGATTGGGACCTTCCATCTATAATGCTGACTCATCAAAAGTTTCTGGTTCTGACGAAACAGAAAAAGAAACTGTAAAACAAAATTTCCTGATTAAAAAACTTGGTCTTACTGATGGTCCCGAATTAATGGCAGCCATTGATGAGGTTTTGACTAAATTGGGAAGCAGCAATCGCAATAAATATCGTGCTGTAGTATATGCCGCTTTAGCCGTAAAATTTGGAAAAGAGGCTCAATTTCTCTGAAAACCATCATTTAAAACATTAATTATTAACGGGATTTACCAACGTATCTCCCGTTTTTTTGTTTTATTTTTATGCCACATTGTACTCTGATTGAAAATTTACTGTCCAAAACAGAATAAAATATTTTTTCTGTCTTACTAAAATTAAAAAACGGTATTTTTGCAAAAAAATATACGTTTAGAAAGGTGAACAATACAACCGAAAGAAAGATCTTCGTAATTGATTTTGACAGCACGATTACAAAAGTCGAAGGACTGGACCAGCTGGCGGCCATAGCACTGCAAGGAAGCCCCGAAGGTGAAAAAACAGTAGCAGAAATCAGGAAAATCACTGAAAAAGGAATGAGCGGGGAATTGAGTTTTTCCGAAGCACTTAATCAGCGGCTAACACTTCTCAAAGCCAGCAAAAATCACATTGAAGCATTGGTAGGTTATCTGAAAGAAAACATTTCGGAATCTTTCCTAAGAAACAAAGCATTTCTTGAGGAGTATTCTGAAGATATTTTGGTGGTTTCAAGTGGCTTCAAAGAATTTATTCTTCCAGTTACTGAATCACTGGGATTAAAATCTGAAAATGTTTTTGCAAATACGTTTCTGTTTGACTCCGAAGGGAATATCACCGGATGCGACCAGGCCAATCCTTTGGCACAAACAGGTGGCAAAATAAAACTGATGCAAGACCTTAAGCTTGAGGCTCATGTGTCGGTAATTGGTGACGGATTTACCGATTACGAAATCAAAAAATCGGGTTTGGCTGATCGTTTTTATGCTTTTACTGAAAATGTAGAACGCAGTGCTGTGACCGAAAACGCCGATTTTGTGATTAAGACCCTCGATGAGTTTTTGTTTTATAACCAATTACCCCGAGGACAGTCATATCCAAAATCGATGATCAAAGTTTTATTGCTTGAAAACGTCCATCCGGCTGCCCGCGAAGCCTTCGAAGAGCAGGGTTTTGATGTGGAATTTATAAAAGGAGCTCTTGATGAAGACGAACTCATCGAAAAAATCAGGGATGTTTCGATACTGGGGATTAGATCAAAAACCAATGTCACCAAAAAAGTTTTGGACAATGCCGAAAAACTGATTGCCATTGGAGCATTCTGTATAGGCACTAATCAGATAGATTTAAAAACTGCCACCAAAAAAGGAATAGCAGTATTTAATGCCCCTTACAGCAATACCCGCTCCGTGGCCGAGCTTGCAATAGGTGAAATGCTGTTGCTCATCAGAAAAGTGTTCCCAAAAAGTAACGGTATGCACCGTGGCGAATGGGACAAATCGGCCATAAACAGCTTTGAGGTAAGAGGTAAGAAAATCGGGATGATTGGTTATGGCCATATTGGTACCCAGTTATCAGTAATTGCTGAAGCCATGGGGATGGAGGTTTACTTTTATGATATTGTGGACAAAATGCCTATCGGAAATGCCAAAAAGTGCAAATCGATGAAAGAGGTATTTGAGGCAGCAGATGTGGTAAGTTTACATATTGATGGCCGGAAAGAAAACACCAATCTGATAGGTGAAAAAGAGTTTTCGCAAATGAAAGATGGCGTAATATTCTTAAACCTTGCTCGCGGATCAGTGGTCGAAATTCCTGCCCTGGTCAATGCCATCAAATCAGGTAAAGTGGAAGGTGCCGGTGTGGATGTTTTTCCTGAAGAACCAAAAACCAATCAGGACCCATTTGTTTCGGAACTACAAGGACTCAGCAATGTAATCCTGACTCCGCATATTGGAGGTAGTACCGAAGAGGCACAACACAGCATTGGCACTTATGTACCAGAGCGGCTGCTTCAATATGTCAACAATGGTAGCTCTACAGGTAGTGTAAACTTCCCTGAAGTACAGCTTCCGGTATTGCATGGCTCTCATCGTTTATTACATATTCACAAAAATGTACCTGGAATTTTGGCCAAACTCAATAATATTTTTGCAAAACATAACATCAATATTACGGGTCAATATCTGAAAACGGCCGAAGAAGTGGGTTATGTAATCGTAGATATTGAAAAGAGTTATTCTAAAGAAATGATTCAGGAAATAAAAGCTCTCGAAGAAACCATTAAATTCAGGATGCTTTTTTAAACCTGTAGCATATTTACAACATTAAAAATGAGTTACTCTTCCGGGAGTAACTCATTTTATTTTCTCACAAATCTCATCCTGCTTCTTTTACCATTTTCATAAATTACTTCCAAAATATAAAAGGAAGAGGAAAGCCGGTATTTTTCTAAATAAATATGGTAAAGGCCATTTTCAATTTTTAGCAGGCTAGCTTCCAGACTCCTGCCCGTGGGATCTATTATCAATGCCTTTACTACTTTTTCATTTGTTTTGACTCCAAAACCATCGGTAACAGGATTTGGAAATACCTGCAAAATGGTTTCTGCTTCTATGCCCAATGGAGGTAAGATCTGAACTTTTACCGAATCAAAAGCCAGACAATATTTATACTGAGAAGTTGCAATGAAAGTCCCGGAATGATTAATGGATACATCCAGAATTTTCACTTCATTGCCAGGAGTCTTTTTCAGCAAAGGCCCCGTCCAGCTCAAAGTGCCTTTTTCTGAGCCTTTTCCTGTCAATATCAAAGTTTGTCCCTGATATACCGGAGCATTTGAAGTGGCTACAGGCTTTTCGAGGGGTGTTACTTTTACCTTTATATCTTCTGTTACACAATTTTGCTGATCTTTTAACTTAAAATTGGTGTCCTTTGTAAGGCTATCTACTTTTAAACCTATCGCCTTGACCCCTTCCAATTTAAAATCTCCGGCCCAGGAGGGTTTGATTTCCAATTTTTCACCACAATCTATAACATAATCAGAGCTTTTCCGATTTTTCTTTATCATCGAAAACTTGTCCTGTACCTCTCCTTTGCTGGAAATAAACTTCAGATCTAGCCGGTTAGCCTCAATTTCCAAAACTGTGGCACCGGTATTAATTGCGTTGCTGTAAACCATGGCTTTGTGTGGGTAGCCAGACGAGCTCCCCCCTACCCATCCTGAAGAGCCTGAAACCACAAAAACAGTTCCCTTTTTGTCCTTCACATACACACATGAATTAGCGGTGCCATCATATCTGCCACTCGAATTAGAAGTCGAATGTCTGGAAACATCAAATTCTTCTGATGTTCCATAAAATCCAGAAATAGGATAACTTCTCTCATAATTATGGCTGTGTCCATTCAGAACCAGGTCAACATCATATTGATCTATGAGTCTCACAAATTGCTTTCTGATATTAATGAGTTCTTCCTCAGTATCTGAGTTATGGGAACCTTTGGTATAAGGCGGATGATGAAAAAAAATAACCGTCCACAAACTTTTATTGGCTCCAAGATCTTTCTCGAGCCATTCCACCAACTGACTGGTGGTATCGGCCATGAGTTTTCCTCCATTCAGACCATAGGAATCCAGAGAAACAAAGTGCACATTGCCATAATTAAAAGAATAATATGCCTGACTTTCAGACGGTACGCCTCCGGCTTCGGCTTTGGTAGGTATAGAAAACAAACTGTAATAAGCAGGTTTTACTCCATTGTGGTCCTTTTCCCAGGTTCGGTTGTCTCCATAATCATGATTACCCGGGGAAGTCCATAAAGTGGTATTTCTTAAAAAAAACTTATCATAAACTTCAAAAAATTTGGATTGATACTCCGACTCATATCCGTAGTTATAGGCATTATCGCCTAATAAGAGCATGCCATCAATCAGGTTTCCATTAAAATATTTACTGATAGCTGAGGCCACTTCTATCTGCTCAGGTTGTTGGGTTCCGCAATCCCCAAATGCAGCAAAACGTAGCTTCCTTTTGGTATCAGGAAGTGGTGCAGTATTGAAAAAATAACCGGAATCAGCGGCTAAAACCTTTCCGTTAAAGATAATACTATAAAAATATTTTGTATCCGGCTTTAATTTGTCAATTGTAAAAATGTGCGAAGTTTGAGGGTTGCTTTCTATTATTTCTCTTTCATAATGGCCCGCTTTTTCACCAAACTTTATTATTCCTGTTCCAACTTCCTGACTTTCCCACCTGATAGTAACCGTTGTATTGCCGACCATTTGCAGATAGGGTCCACGTTTTATAATCTGGGCATTTGCTTTAAAAACAAAAACAGTCAGAATACTAATAATCAAGGATTTGTATAAGTGAGAATAATTATCCATTTTGGTCTTTAATTCAGTACTATTTTTCAACCAAAATCATAAAAAACGAAAAACACAGCCAAAATAAGCAGAAAAAAAGCCACGAAATGATTCCAATGCAGGCTTTGATTTTTAAAAAACATCGCCGAAAATAAGACAAAAACCAGCAAAGTGATAACTTCCTGAATAATCTTGAGTTGAATCAAACTAAATGGCCCTCCATTGGGCTTATAACCAAGTCTGTTGGCAGGCACCTGCAACATATATTCAAACAAAGCCAGCCCCCAGCTTAAAAACACAATACCTATCAGCCCCAGCTTATTAAACCACCGCCACTCGGCAAACTTCAGGTGTCCATACCAGGCCAAAGTCATGAAAGCATTGGAGGCAACCAGCATAATTATGGCTAAAAATCCTCTCATTGAGCGAGACCAAAATACCTGTCTTTGATTACATTAAAATGATGTCTGGGATGCCCAATGATCACAAATCCCAGAGCAAGGGGAGAGATTTGAGTATTGTTGGCGTTTCCTTTTCTAAGCAACATCATTTTGTCCATATTCCTAAACAGAGCAATTGTTGACTTCCTAACCCAGGCAAATTCAGCTATCAAATCTTCGATGGTCCTGTTAATCGCGACGGTATGTTGAGCATAGGTTTCTTCGTCAAAACCCGGAAGATGATTCTCATCTCCTCTCGAAAAAGCAAGGGCACGGAAGGCCATCACACGCTCAGTATCAATACAATGCTGCAAAATATCTTTCACCGACCATTTGCCGGCAGCATATACTTTTTCGCCAATGGCGTTCAGTATTTTAACTTCAGAAAAAATATTTTCGGGTGCATATTTTTCCAAACTCTCCAGTAAGTCAGCATTTTCATCGTTTAATACAATGTATCTGTCAAAAAATTTTGGCAGTTCGCCTATCTCATTTCTTTTGGCCACTATTAATTTTGATTTTTGCAAAAGTAATAAAATATTAATCCAAATATTATTATCCATATCCCGCAATTGTATAAAACCATTGGTAAATATTTTAGAAAAGCAAACACTAAATTGATGTTACTTTGAGTTTGTAAAAAAAATGCGGTAATTTTGCACAAATGGAAAAAGCAATGGACTTAGAAGAGGAAGGCGAATTGATTGAAGATACCCGCCCACGGTACTCTGAATCAGAAAAGTACAAGATTTTTGACAAGGAATTTATGCCGCACATAGACTCCATGTACAACTTTGCTTTTCGCCTGACCAACGACGAAGACGATGCCAACGACCTGCTGCAAGATACCTACATGAAAGCATTCAGGTTTATCAACTCTTTTCAGGAGGGCACCAATGCCAAAGCATGGCTTTTCAGGATTCTGAAAAACAGCTTTATTAATGACTACCGCAAAAAAAGCAAAGAACCTTCAAAGGTTGACTATCAGGAAGTTGAGACCGTTTATAACAGTACAGAAGATGCAGAATATGAGTCAACAACCGACCTAAGGATCGAAGCGGTACAGGATATGATTGGCGACGAAGTGGCCATGGCACTAAACGGGCTGCCGGTTGACTTCCGTACGGTGATCATTCTTTGCGACATCGAAGGCTTCACTTATGAAGAAATGGCCAAGATTCTGGATATACCGATTGGCACTGTAAGATCAAGATTACACAGAGCAAGGAACTTATTGAAGGAGAAATTGCGTTCTTATGCTAAATCAATGGGATATAAAGAATTACGTTAATTTTCAAATCATCAGATAGGAATGGCTCTTTGCTCAGGTAATGTTTCAATGAAGGAAGAATGTGAGAATCACAATAAGTGCATGAAGATGATTCAGGCGGTATTGGATGGATCAGCTACTCCCGAGGAATTGGAGCATTTTAAAGATAATATTGAAGTTTGCAAACCCTGTATTGAGGGATATGAACTGGAGAAATCAATCAAGGAATCGCTGCAAACCAAAGTGGAAAAAAAATGTTGTCCCAAACAAACGTTTGAAGCTATCAAACTCAAAATAGGCATAGCATCGTTGCTCGTGCTGGGTTTACTGATAAAAATTAAAGTTATAAAGGATTTATTTTTCTGTTAAGATAAAAGAAATTATTAGTTTTGGGCCACCGAAGTCATTTCTCGGTGGTTTTTTATTTTCTACGATATGAACAAAGGCAAAGCCATCATTTTTTGTGCCCCCTCCGGATCAGGTAAAACTACGCTGGTTAAAAACCTGCTGCAAAACAATGCCAATCTGGGATTCTCAATTTCGGCCTGTACGCGTGACCGCCGTGGTCGTGCCGAAGAAAATGGAAAAGATTACTATTTCCTCAGCATCGATGAGTTTAAGGAAAAGATATTTCACAAAGAATTTATCGAATGGGAAGAGGTGTACCCCGGTGGATACTATGGCACCCTTAAAAATGAAATAGAAAGGCTGTGGTCTGAGGGGAAAAATGTAATATTTGATGTAGATGTAAGAGGCGGGCTCAAACTCAAGGAGTATTTTGGGGATGATGCTCTGGCCATTTTCGTAAAAGTACCATCGATGGAAGAACTCGAAAAAAGACTGGTGAGCAGAGGTACTGAATCAGCCGAAAGTCTGTCAGAAAGATTATATAAAGTAAAATTTGAAACGGCATTCCAGGATCAGTTTGATGTAGTTTTGCTCAACGACGACCTGGAGTCTTCTTTTGTAAAAGCTCAGGACCTTTACGAAAAGTTTACAGCCGACCAACTGGTTTTAGGAGAAAAACCGTTGAATGTTTGATAGAAACAGATAATTCAATTTATGAAAATCGGATTATTTTTTGGTTCTTTTAATCCTATCCATGTAGGTCACTTGATTATTGCCAATACCATGGCAACCTCCACTGACCTTCAACAGATTTGGTTTGTGGTATCCCCGCAGAATCCCTTTAAAAAAAACAATTCCTTACTGCATGAATTCGACCGCTACACCATGGTTGAAAGGGCCATTTCTGAAAACCCGGCATTCAGAGTAAGTGACGTCGAATTTAATCTTCCAAAGCCTTCTTATACCATAGATACCCTTACCGTTTTGGCCCAAAAATTCCCCCAACATGAATTTACCCTCATCATGGGAGAAGATAATCTGGTGCAATTTGAAAACTGGAAAAACTATCAGAAAATACTTGAATACTACAGCCTGTATGTGTATTCCAGGCCAAATACCCCTGAGCACAATTTCAAAAATCACCCTAAAGTAACTTTTGTAGAGGCTCCATTACTGGATATTTCCGCTACCTATATCAGAAAGAGACTTTCAGAAGGTAAAAATGTAAAATATCTCGTACCTGAGATAGTGGAAGAATACATCAGGTTTAAGAAGTTTTATCAATAGACATTTTGCCATAAAGCAAAAGCCCTTTGATAGTGAGATCTATGTCGATCTTATCAAATTGAGGTGCCAAATCAGTCAATACCGCCGACAAACCGCCAGTAGCGAGAACTTTAACAGGCCTTTCGATTTCAGCTTTGATTTTTTCCAACAATCTGACAATGGCTCCTTCATAACCATAAAGCACCCCGGCTCTGATAGCATGCATGGAATTTTTCCCAATTACCGTTTCCGGCTTTTCAAGTTTTACTTCAGGAAGCAATGAGGTATTGGCAAAAAGGGACTTCAAGGCAGTTTTTATCCCCGGTAAAATCGTAACCCCTTCAATAACGCCTTCAGATTTCACTACGGTAAAGGTAAGGGCTGTCCCAAAGTCAACGATGACACAATCGGTTTTAAAAATTTCAAGGGCGGCAAGAGCATTGACATAAAGATCAGAGCCTAGTTCTTCGGGCATATCGATGTTTATTTTCAAAAATCCAGCTTGGGCTGGCTTGACAACAAAAGGGTTAAGCTCCAGAAATTTTTCACAAAACCTTACAAAATAGGGCGTTAGAATAGGCACCACACTACTGATAACCGCATGTCTGAACTCCTCTTTTTTCAGATTATTCTCCAGCATGAAGTCCAGAATACGGTATTCAAAAAATACCGGACTTTCATTTTTCAGAGATCTCACTCTTAAAGTATTGATACACTGCTCCTCCTTAAAAAAGCCGATTACCGTATCCGTATTTCCGATATCAAAAACGATCATATTATTATTATGAAAGTTAAAGATAGAATCAAAGTATGGAAAAAGGCAAATAATATATCAATTTACCTTGAAAACAGATTTTTATTAGCACAAAACTTTTCAATCAGAAAAAAAAACTCTAAATTTGCAGCCTTTCTGTAAAAAAGTGAATCGGGAATTCTCTGCGTTTGATATTAACATTCATGGTTTAGAAACCAAAACCTACGAATATGATTTTGAAGGAGATGATTCTTTTTTTTCGGTTTTTGAACAGGAAATAATTGAAGGGGGGAGTTTTAAGGCAAAAGTAATTCTTGATAAAACATCCACTTTAATAAGGTTAAATTTTGAAATCTATGCCCGGCTCAAGCTTTTATGCGACCGTAGTCTGGAAACTTTTGAAGAAGATTTCAAAATCAACGAAATGCACATTTATAAATTTGGGCATAATACTGAGGAGATTAGTGATGAAATGGACATGATTCCTTTCGGCACTCCTAAAATCAACGTGGCAGAACTAATTTTTGATTACGTTTTGTTGCAGGTTCCGATTAAAAAGCTTCATCCGAGATTCAGAGATGAGATAGGCGGAGACGAAGAAGGAGTGATGATTTATCAGGATCAGGAAACAGAAAAAGAAAGTGAAAGTAAGGAAACTGACCCAAGATGGGCGGCACTTCTGAACTTAAAAGATAAAAAGTAGTTATTGTATTGTAATAGTAAATTTGTTTAGATATGGCACATCCCAAGCGGAAGATTTCGAAAACCAGAAGAGATAAACGCAGAACTCACGATGCCCTTACGGCAAAAAGCCTTTCGGTTGATGTAACCACCGGCGAAATCCATTTGCGTCATCACGCTCACGTAAGCGAAGGAAACCTCTATTATCGTGGAAAATTGGTAGTGGAAAACTACCAGTAATATTTTTTAGAAAAGAGTTTCCTGAATTTTACATTTTAAAAAGCCGATGAAGAAAATTGCAGTTGATGCTATGGGTGGGGATTTTGCTCCCCGTGCAGTGATAGAAGGAGCAGTACTTGCTACACAATCATTACCAGAAGATTATCAAATTGTATTAATCGGAAAACAAGACGCCATTCTGGAGGTTTTGCATGACCTTGATTATAAAAAAGGGAGTATCGAAATGGTATTTGCCAATGACGTAATCGAAATGCATGAACATCCTACAAGAGCATTTTCTCAAAAACCCAATTCCAGTATAGGAGTTGGGTTTAAACTTTTAAAAGAAGGTCAGGTGTCGGCATTTTGCAGTGCAGGCAACACCGGTGCCATGATGGTAGGCTCACTGTTTACACTCAGGACGGTTGGAAGCCTTCAGCGACCACCTATTGCCGGTTATTTCCCGCTTAAATCTGGAGGCTACAGCATTATGCTTGACATCGGTGCCAACGCCGATTGTAAACCGGAGGTATTATTACAGTTTGCTGAGCTCGGTAGTCTTTATGCCAAATTTGCCCTGGGTATTGAAAACCCAACCGTGGGCCTGCTCAATATCGGTGCTGAAGAAGAAAAAGGCAGTACTCTGGCTCAGGCTGCACATCAGCTCCTGAAAAGTGACAAAAAAATCAATTTCATTGGAAACGTGGAAGGCCGCGACCTTTTTGACGGCAAATCTGATGTAATTGTTACAGATGGCTTTACGGGCAATATCCTTTTCAAAATGGGTGAGTCTCTCTACGAGCATGCCGCCTCAAAAGGCATCAGTGACGATCTGATCAATAAAATGAATTATGAGGTTGTGGGTGGTAGCCCCATAATTGGAGTCAACGGAAATGTAATCGTAGCTCATGGGATATCTACTCCCGAAGCCATCAAAAATATGATTTTACTCGCCAAAAGACAAATTGAAAGCGGTGTAGTAGAAAAAATTAAAGAAGTATTTAATAACTAAAGGCTAAGGCCAATTAACTATAAAATGGGTTTAAGAGCTGCAATTACCGGCATTAACGGTTACGTACCTGAAAATGTTATTACCAACGCTGACCTCGAAAAAATAGTTGAAACCAACGACGAATGGATCACCAGCAGAACCGGTATCAAAGAACGTCGTATCTTAAAAGGTGAAGGTCTGGGAACCTCCCACATGGCTGCCGAAGCTGTGAAAGGGCTTCTCAAAAAAACCAATACCGACCCGAAAGATGTAGATTTGGTGATTGTAGCTACCGTTACACCCGACTATATGTTTCCCTCCACCGCCAATCTGGTGTGTACACAGGTAGGAATTCCAAATATTATGAGTTTTGATATCCTGGCCGCATGTTCAGGATTTATATATGCACTTGTCACAGGTTCCCAATTTATTGAGTCTGGTCGTTACAAAAAAGTAGTAGTGGTAGGAGCCGACAAAATGTCTTCTATCATAGATTACACCGACCGCACCACCTGTGTGCTGTTTGGTGATGGTGCCGGAGCAGTCCTTCTTGAACCCACCGAGGGCGAGGAAGGAATTATCGATCACATTTTGCATTCAGACGGCACCGGCGAAAATCATCTGATTATGAAAGGTGGCGGTAGCCGTTATCCTGCCTCACATGAAACAGTGGACGGCCACATGCACTACATTCATCAGGAAGGTCCATCCGTGTTTAAATTTGCCGTAACCAATATGGCAGATGTGGCTGCAGCTATTATGGAGAAAAATAACCTTACCGGCGATGATGTAAAATGGCTCGTGCCTCATCAAGCAAACAAACGCATCATTGATGCTACTGCCAACAGAATGGGTATAGGCGAAGATAAAGTAATGATCAACATTCAAAGGTATGGAAATACCACTGCGGCTACAATACCGTTATGCTTACATGATTATGAAAGCCAAATCCAAAAAGGTGACAATCTGATACTTGCTGCATTTGGAGGTGGCTTTACCTGGGGGTCGGTGTTTATTAAGTGGGCTATCTGATCATATATGAATAGCGTTAAAGCCATAGTATTTATCTTTTTTATCTTTACCCTGAATGCCAGGGCACAACATGCCAGAACATTCAGCAACTATGGTCTTTTATATTCTCCTTCAAAAACCGGTGGTACATTCCAGATCTCGATGGGGGAATCAATTTCTTTTGGAAAGTTTCCTCCCCTTAGATTATTGGCTGGCGTAAACCACACCACTAAATTTTACAAGGAAGGCGAATGGACCAAAAAAGATATCAAAAACGCCGGTTTATTTCAGCTTAAAGAAAATACCAGAGTCTCAAAGTTAAATTTTCCGGTAGGGGCTGAGCTGACCTACAAAGGTTTTGGGGTTGGAATATCGCATGATATTTTTAATTTCGGTTTAAAAAAGACACTTGATTCCGGAAAAGTAAGCCTTCCGCCAAACACTGAATACAGCCAATTAAGATTCAGCAGTATTTTTTCAGGAAAAAGCAAAAATTCTCTGGGCTCTACCATTTACATCAACGCCACCATCAATGAATCCTTTTCATTTATCTTTGGTATTATCAGTCAAAAATCCATTTTTAATATTTATAAAAATTCAAAAAAGACCGATTATATTGGTTTGGGAGAAGCCCAACCTTATTTTAGTTTAAGATTTAATATCGAAAAATAATTATGGCAACAACAGCAGATTTCAGAAACGGACTTTGTCTCGAGTGGAACAACGACCTTTATACGATTGTGGAGTTTCAACATGTAAAACCAGGTAAAGGCGGGGCTTTTGTGAGAACAAAACTGAAAAATATCAAAACCGGCAAAGTGCTTGACAATACTTTCACTGCAGGAGAGAAAGTAATTACAGCACGTATCGAAAAAAGACCTTACCAGTTTTTGTATCAGGACGAAATGGGTTTTAACTTCATGGATAATGATAGTTTTGAACAGATTTCTCTTAATGAAGCTATGGTACCCAACGCCGACCTGATGAAAGAAGGAACCAATGTAGATATTCTGGTTCATTCAGAAACCGAAACTCCCCTGTCGGTGGAAATGCCTGCTTATGTTGAGCTACGAATCGTATATACTGAACCTGGTGTAAGAGGCGATACTGCTACCAATGCCACCAAGCCGGCAAAAGTTGAAACAGGAGCTACTATCAAAGTGCCGCTTTTCATTGATAATGATGAACTTATCAAAGTAAATACGACCACTTACGAATACGATTCAAGAGTAAAAGAGAAATAAAAAATATTAAAAATATAAACAGGTTTTGTAAATTATTACATTTGCAACAAAACCTATATACGCTAATCAAAAATTATGGATACCAGAGAAATTCAGAAATTAATAGACTTTATTTCGAAATCAGACCTGAATGAAGTCAACATTGAAACTGCTGAGCTTAAACTCCAGATTAAAAGAAACGTTGACAGTGGCATCAGATACGTTACGGCTCCGGTTATTGACAGTCCGGCTCCGGTAAGCTATCTTCCTGAGCACACTGCACCGGCTCCCGTAAAAGAAGCAGCTCCTGAAACGGAATCTGCACCGGCAGCTAGCAGCAAACTGGTTGAAATCAAAGCACCTATGATTGGAACCTTCTACAGATCTGGCGGACCCGGAAAACCAAACTTCGTAGAAGTAGGTGACGATGTACAGGCTGGCAAAGTAATCTGTATTCTGGAAGCCATGAAGCTATTCAACGAAATTGAAGCCGAGATTTCCGGTAAAATTGTCAAAATACTGGTTGATGACGCTACCCCTGTCGAATATGACCAGCCGTTGTTTTTGGTAGATCCCTCTTGAGCATAGCTCATTTGTATTCTCATTAAAGAACTAAACTAAGCTATGTTTAAAAAAATATTAATTGCAAACCGTGGCGAGATTGCCTTGCGAATCATACGCACTTGCAAAGAAATGGGCATAAAAACGGTAGCTGTGTATTCTACTGCCGACAAAGAAAGCCTTCATGTAAGATTTGCCGATGAGGCCGTATGTATAGGCCCGCCGGCCAGCAAACAGTCCTATCTCAATATCCCAAGTATCATTTCTGCGGCAGAGCTCACCAATGCCGACGCCATACATCCCGGTTATGGTTTCTTATCGGAGAATGCTGAATTCTCCAGGATTTGTGAAGACTATAAAATCAAATTTATTGGTGCTACTGCTGACCAAATCAACCTCATGGGTGACAAGGCCACAGCCAAAGAAACCATGAAAAAAGCAGGTGTACCCTGTATTCCCGGCTCAGAAGGACTTATCGATACGGTAGAAGAAGGCATCAAACTCGCAGAAGAAATCGGTTATCCGGTAATCATAAAGGCCACTGCCGGCGGTGGTGGAAGGGGAATGCGGATTATCCGTAATTCCGGTGAATTTCAAAAAAACTGGGACGACGCGAAAATGGAATCAGGGGCGGCTTTCGGAAACGATGGCCTGTACCTCGAAAAATACATTGAAGAACCCCGTCATATAGAGATTCAGATTGTAGGTGATCAATATGGAAAAGTGTGTCATTTGTCAGAAAGAGATTGCTCGATTCAGAGAAGACACCAGAAATTGGTAGAAGAAACCCCCTCACCTATTGTAAGTGATGAACTTCGTGAAAAAATGGGTGCAGCGGCAATCGCAGGTGCGGCAGCGATTAAATATGAAGGTGCGGGTACGATTGAATTCCTTGTAGATAAACACGGAAAGTTTTATTTCATGGAAATGAACACCCGTATCCAGGTTGAACATCCTATTACAGAAGAAGTTACAGACTTTGACCTGATCAAAGAACAAATAAAAGTGGCAGCAGGTGAGCCTATATCAGGGCAAAACTATTTCCCTAAAATGTTTTCGATGGAATGCCGTATCAATGCCGAAGACCCTTCGCAAAACTTCAGACCTAATCCGGGAACTATCAAGCAGCTAAACCTGCCCGGCGGACATGGCGTGAGGGTTGATTCGCATGTATATGCAGGATACAGCATACCGCCTAATTATGATTCGATGATTGCCAAACTTATTGTGACGGCACGCTCCCGGGAAGAAGTATTGGTAAGGATGAAAAGAGCCTTGCAGGAGTTTTTCATTGATGGCGTAAAAACCACCATCCCATTCCATCTGAAACTTATGGATGACCCTACCTTCCAGTCAGGTAAGTTTAATACCAGCTTTTTGGAAAGCTTTGATTTTTCGGATTTGTAATAATAAAGTTGGAAAGTTAGTAACTTGGAAAGCTAGAAAGTAATATTTGAAAAGCCGGTGGAAACTCCGGCTTTTTTTATAGAAAAAATGCAATACTTGACATAGATTGGAAATAGGTTCCAAATCTAACCCTTTAACTTTTAAACATAGGCACTGACCAAACGCCTGCTGCATCAGACCAAATGTAAAGTTTATTACTCTCAATCTTATAAGTCAAATATGCAGGCTTCCCATTGGGCAAATACAGCTTAATTTGCTTATTTTCTATCATCCAGTTCCAGTTATAGTCTTTGCCTGCAATTCTTTGTGTAGCTGTGCCATCTGACCTGAAAGTGTACCCATACTCCCCGTCGCTGGTAGTCCATTTCCCAAAAAGGTTGGGATCCAGCTCCATGTTATTCAGTTTTATTTTCAAAGTCAGGTCTCTGCTGCCTAAATAGCCGACTTTGGAGGCCGTATTGGTAACCAGAGCCAAAAGAATACTTTTTTCAGTTTTTAATTTCAGGATATCACTTACGGTTACTTTTTCAATAGACGAGTTGAGATACTGCATCTTGGAACCCACTGTTTTATAAACTGTTACCCGGCTATCGGCATCGGTTGGAACTGTGAATACAATATTGGCACCATCCGTAAACTTATCATAGTTGAGACTTACTCTGTAAATTGCAGCCGAATAATCAGCGTAGTTGCGTTTAAATTCCCTGACAGTGTCTTTTTCGGTTTTTATGTCAAACAAGCCATGATGAGAGCCTAACCAAAATCCGGTACTGACATCATCGTAAACTTTTCCTTCCAGATAATCTCTGAAAAAAGAATCCCACCAAATAAATGGCATATTAGGACTGATTGCTTCCACAGGATGTTTCCCTGTTTTGATTTTCTCATAAGCCGTCTTCACAAGATTATCGCCATTCTTGTCGGTGAGGTATTTTACCACCGCCGACATCCCGTATCCATGCTCACCGGCATTGGATTCAGCCCCTTTTTGAAATCCATTGAAGGGTGCCATCTGGTGGCCATTCCTGATACCTGAAACATAGTTGGCCTGGGTACTGAACATTTTTTCGATCCATACTGCAGTGGCCTCGTCCAGCCATAAATGGGCATAATTGCCCGATTTTGCCCTGCTAAACCGATTGCGGGTATCGTAAAAGGATTGCACGATATGAAAAAACTCATGCCCAGCGGTAAGTTTGAGTTCGTCAGCATCTTTAATGGTTACCGAGTTAAATTCCATCCAACTGTAGTTATAGCCCCAGATCGAATTTGAGGCATATCCATGAACACCGGCATCCAGTTTTTTAACCAAAACATTCATAGGCCAGCTACTTCGACTCGCATACGAATGACCCAACGATTTAAATTTGGAATAGGCAGTTTCGAGATAGACCCCCAACTTTACCACATCATCTTTTATCGACAGGTATGGAAAATAAATTTTGAAATGCCCCTCAGGCGTATCCAGAGAAAAATTGCCATCAAATGAAATAAGGTGCATCTTTACTTTGGTCACAGCCAGGCGGCCATTAACATCACTCTCTGTAATTTTTTGTTCAGTAGGTGGCAGTGTAGCCACCGTATAGCCCGCAGAATCTACTGCAGCCAGATATCTGTAATGGATACCTGTTTTATTGAGGCTTCTGACAAAAACTTCCTCTCCGACGGCCAAAAGTGGAATATTGATCGCCTGAGTACTATTTCTTTTGATTTTTATTTTTAACCCTTTATTGATATTGAGGGGGAGACCTTCCAGCACATAGACTTTGGAATTGACGGTATTCAGCTCTTCCGGAACTTTACCCAGTTCACCAATTTTGAGGCTATTATCGGCTTCAAAAGCTCCCAATGGAACGTTCAACGTAATATCGGTTGCTTCTATGACACCTCCATTTTGCCCGATTTCAACTGTATTTAATGGCTTCACAGCATCGCCCGGTAAAATACAAGATGAATTTACCCAAAGTAAAATAATGATTAAAAAATATCCCGTTTTTTTCATGACAATCCAGTCTTTTATTTTTCACAAAATACTGAATAGGAAAAAGAAATTCTATGAGGGTTTCTAAAAATGAAACATGATCCCGATCAGGATTAATATTGAAATTGAGTCCGAAGCCGGCAGCAATACCTTAGCTGATTTGGGGAAGATTATTTGCTCTTAATTTGAAATGGAAAGCCTTACGGAATTTTGAGGGCGATACTTAAAATTTACATTGGATTATGTTTGAAGGAATATCTTAACAAGTAAAAGTAAGGTTATTTCTTTTTATCGCTAATTCCAAAATTAGGAATTCCTTTTTCGGAGAGGGATTTAGTTTTAAAAAACTTTTCTTTTGCAAACGATTTAATTGCCTAAACTACCTTTAGTCATTCATTTTCTTTAAAAGCACGGGGTTTTAATGAAACAATTTTAGCAACTCTTCCTTATTTTGAATTGACCAAATCAAAAGAGAATTTTTCGTGGGCGATAAAGCCAGTTTTCTGATGATATTTGATCTGTGCTTTTCAACTGTTTTTTCGGCAATAAATAATTTTTCCGCAATTTCTTTTGTGTTGTTTTCCTGTGCAATTAATCTCAAAATTTTAATTTCAGAAGGTGATAATTGTCCTAAAAAATTCTCCTCATTCGCAGGTTCTGAAAAAGTTGAGAGGTCTTTTCCAAAAAACGTTTTACCCTGACTAACAGCTAAAATACAGGCAATAATCTCTTCCAAAGCATATTCTTTCAGCAAGTAGCCCTTAACACCAAGTTCTATAGCTTTTTGAATGATACTGTTTTCCTTGTGTATGGTATTAAAAATGATGTTGGTTTTAATTTTTTGGTTTACCAGTTTTTCAACAATTTCTAAACCGCTCATATCAGGCATTTCAATGTCAATAATTGCGATGGATGGTTTAAGGTTAATTATTTTGTTGTAGGCATGAATGCCTTTGGATTCACAAGAAATAACATCAAAACCCTCTTTTACCAAAAAATCATATAATCCTTTAAGAATCAAAGGGTGATCATCGGCCAATAGAATGGTCTTACTTCTCATAAAACGGGTATTGTTAGCTGAAGCGTAGTTCCTTCACCCGGTGCAGATGTCAAATTAAGGGTAGCACCAATTATTCCTGCTCTATGATGAATAGAGAGTAAGCCTAATGTTCCTAAATGTAATTCCTCGGGAATTGGCCACTGAAAGCCTTTTCCATTGTCTTTAATGGTCAAATTTATCACCTTATGATTCCCACTGATTCCTACAAAGGCCGCCTGTGCCTCAGAATGCTTCAAAATATTCATTAATGCTTCCTGGATAATTCTGAAGAGATAAAGTTGTTTTTCCTCTGATAAAATATTGTTTAAGGATTCGTCAATCTCAGTTGAAAAGAAAACATCATTTTCCCTGTCCAATTGTTGAATAAGATCCAGAGTAGCAGTACACAATCCTATTTTTTTTAACTGCACCGGATATAGTTTTTTGGTGAGCATCCTTATATCCTGAATTATTTCGTCAATCTGCTTTTTAGTATGCGAAGGCTGTTCGGTATTGAGTGATGCTTTGAGGACCAAAAGTTCGGACGCAACCCCATCATGAAGGTCTAAGGCTATCCTTGCTTGTTCACTTTCAGTAGCAGCAATTAAATCCTGGTGGTATTTTTCATTGAGCTCAGCTTCTCTTTTTTTCAAAAGTTGCTTCCTTCTGACAAAAAGAAAATAAATACCGGCTCCTGCGATAAATACAGCAAGAACAGTGATTGCAGTCCACATGTTTCTTTCTTTTTCCAACACTTTGAGCTGCTCACTTTTCAATTTAATTTGCAGATCTTTTTCTTTGGTTTGGAATTCCTTATCAAGTCTGGCTATTTCCAAGGTCTGTTTTCTGATGTCAATGGAGTCTTTAATTCTATAATAATTAGAAAAGTTATTTAACGATTCTTTATAATTCCCATCCGCATTTTCCACCCTGGCAAGTTGTCCATATACATCCATTAAAAAAGAAGGGTCACCATTCATCTTTTTGGCTATGGGCAACAATCCTGTCAGGATTGATTTCGCTTGATTCCATTTTTTGGTTTTGGCGTAAACTTCAACTTTATATAATTCAAGGCGTTTTGCCAAATATTCATTATTCAGTTTTTTTTGCTCATTAATGCATTTGTCATACATTTCAATCGCCTGATCAAGTTTCCCAAATCTTTTAAGGAGATTAGCCCGACTATAAAATACAGTAAATGAGGAATAAGGATCACCCTTTATACTGTCAATAAGAAATAATGCACGATTGGAAGTTTTAAATCCATTCAGACTGTCGCTCATTTTGGAATAAACATTAGTAAGGCTACTATAATTAACTATGGCTTTGCTAAAGTTTTTTTCCCGAATCATAGCATCAGCAGCGAGTTTATAATAATCAGCAGCTTTTTGGTTTTCATTAAGATCTAAATAGACATTTCCAATATAACCGATTATAGTCCATTTGTTACCTTCCTCCGGAAGTTTTGAAGAATGCCGGAGTGCTTTTTTATATTCCCCCAAAGCCTCTTCATAGGAAGCCTTTCCATAAAAGACCTGACCTTTGCCCATGTAGGTATTTTCCATTAGTGAGTCATGACCAGAAGAGGCAAATCGTTTTACAGCAATTTGATAGAAATGCAACGCACTGTCGGGTAAACCGGCAGTAACATATTGCCCTCCAATAATATTTAAAAAACTATGAGAAATCTTTGGACTATTAACCTTTGGCAAGGTATTAATGAGTCTCGAGGTAAATTCAGAATCCTGTTTGCTTTTAACATTTAGGAATCGTCCGTACTTCTCTATCAACAAATAAAAAGCAGTGTCAATTTTTTTTTCATTATCCCAGACAGAAAACAATCTTTCCCTGTAGGTAGAATCATCTGATTTATGTTTTTCAAGCCAGGTTACAATATCTTCTTTTTGCCCTGAACCAGGGAGTTTTGATTTCTGTTTGGAACTATCACAACCTGTTAGGATTGCAGCAATTGTAACAAATATACTTAGTAGGGCTATTGTTAATTTAATTCTCATAACTGTAAACAAAGATAGGGCACCATCGAATCATTTAAAATAAGGGTTACCCATTATTTTTTGGTTTTTTTTGTCCCACTACCTTTGATTTCAAATTATAACCATTAAAGATGTCTAAATATTCAGCAATTAATCCTTTTGTATTCTTCATAATAATAAATAAACATTAAATAGCCATTTAAGTAATTAATTTAAAGATAGTTAAAGTCTCTAAATCATTATAAAAACATAGACTTATATATTAAAATATTCAAGATTTATAAATACTAAATTGGTTCAAATTGATCTTTTTTTTGAGAATTTGTAAAAAAGGTAAATAATTCAAAATGAAAATATTTTATTCAAATCAATCCCAAAAAAAGGCTGTTTTGTTCAATTCCTGAGCTTTCTCTTATTTACTATTCGTAGCTAAAATTTAATTCTTATAAAAAAAATACTTTTCTAAAACTCTTTTCTATAATATGAAACGACTCTTCCTTTGTATAATCATTAATTTACTTAGTATTAATCTCTTTGGTGCGATTTATTATGTAGATGCCACCAAAGCAAACAATACTGGAAGCGGAACCTCTTGGGCCACTGCTAAAAAAGATATTCAAAATGCTATTGATATTGCCTCTTCAGGAGACCAGATTTGGATAAAAGCCGGTACTTATTATCCAACAGTGGACTTATTTAATAGTGCATCTCCTTCTGACCCAAGAGATAAAACATTCTTTGTTAAAAATGGCATTAGCTTATTCGGAGGATTTGCAGGAACTGAAGCCTCATTGAGTGAAAGGAATATTCCGAATAATCAAACCATACTTAGTGGTGATATTGGTACAATTGGAAGCTCATCTGATAACTGTTATCATGTTATTTCAGCTATAAATAATTCCGTTGCAAGTACATTTGATGGATTAATCATTACCGATGGTACCACAACTGCCACTTCTTCAAGTGTTACTGCTAATTCAACTGCCGTCAATCGAAATAGAGGTGCTGGTATAATGATAACTCATGCCAGCCTAAACTCTGTCACATATATAATTAAAAATTGTGTCATTAAAAATCACCTGGGCGGAAATGGAAATGGGGCATCTGCTAATGTATTTAATACCAGTTTATCAGTTGAGAATTGTATTTTTATGAATAATACCGTCACCACAACAGTTGTTGCAAATGGCTTATGTATAAATTCCTCAGGTAATAGTCTCACTGTTTCCAACAGCGTTTTTGTTTCAAATCAGTACACAAATGCTACAGGAGGCTCAGGTGGAGCAATTCAAACGTCTACTTCATCAAATTCTTTTACAAATTGTACTTTTACAAATAATAAAGTTGGAGCGAGCGGGAATGGTGGTGCAATTTATTTTGCCAGCACTGTTCATACATCAGAAATGAAAAATTGTATTTTTTATAATAATTTAAAGGGTACAAGTGCTACAACCTATGGTTCAGATATTTCTATAAATGGTAACGGAACTAATTTAACGGCATTTAATTGTATTTTACAACTTTCTCAATCTTCAGATTATACTAATGTTGGATTAAATAGTGGATCCAGTAATAATATTTTTAGTAATTCAAATCCCAATTTTAGTGATAATTCTGATATAGATGGGAATGACAATAAATTTTTCACATCGGATGATGGATTATCCCTCCAAACTGGTAGTCCAGCAATAAATGCTGGTTCTTCTGTTAGTACTCCCACCACTGACATTACAGGTGCTGCCAGAGTTGGAAATCCCGAAATTGGAGCATATGAATTAACTGTGGTGGCTTCTCCTGAAATTAATGTTAAAGGAAATACTGTTTCTATATCAGACAATGATACCTCCCCAAGTTCTTTAGATCATACAGATTTTGGTTCAACATCAGTAACAGGAGGAACAGTAACCAGAACATTTACCATTGAAAATACTGGTTCAGGAGCCCTTAATCTTACAGGATCTCCTTTAATCAGTATTGGGGGAACAAACGCCAGTGATTTCACTGTTACCCAATTACCAAGTTCTCCAGTCGCTGCAACAAATGGTACAACAACTTTTCAAGTTACCTTCGATCCTTCTTCTACCGGATTGAGAACAGCAACTATTAGTATAGCGAACAATGATTCGGATGAAAACCCTTATGATTTCAGCATTCAAGGTACTGGAACATGTTCATTGACATTAAGTCCCAGTTCTCAAACAAACGTTGCCTGCTTTGGTGGAAACACAGGTGCTGCCACAGTTAATGCATCATCCGGCGGGTCAAGCCCTTATACCTATAACTGGACTCCGGGAAATCCGACAGGCGATGGTACTGTTAGTGTTTCGGGATTAACCGCCGGAACCTGGACTTGCACTGTTACTGATGCCAATAGTTGTACTGCTTCACAAACATTTACCATAACCCAACCAACAGGGATGACCGTTTCAGCAGCCAGCCAAACCAATGTAAGTTGTAATGGTGGCAGCAATGGTGCTGCTTCAATTAATACACCAACTGGTGGTGCGGGTGGATATACTTATAACTGGACTCCAGGCAATCCGACAGGCGATGGTACTGTTAGTGTTACTGGATTAACCGCCGGAACATGGACCTGTACTGTTACTGATGCCAATAGTTGTACTGCTTCACAAACATTTACAATAACTCAACCCGCAGGGATGACGGTTTCGGCAGCAAGTCAAACCAATATTGCCTGTAACGGTGGCAGCACAGGAGCTGCTTCAATTAATACGCCAACAGGCGGGGCAGGAGGATATACCTATAACTGGACGCCGGGAAATCCTACAGGTGATGGTACTATTAGTGTTACTGGATTAACCGCAGGAACCTGGACTTGTACTGTTACTGATGCCAATAGTTGTACTGCTTCACAAACATTTACCGTAACCCAACCCTCAGGGATGACGGTTTCGGCAGCAAGCCAAACGAATATAAGCTGTAATGGAGGAATTAATGGAGCTGCTTCAATTAACACGCCAACTGGCGGGGCTGGAGGATATACTTATAACTGGACACCCGGTAATCCAACAGGTGATGGTACTGTTAGTGTTTCGGGATTAAACGCCGGAACCTGGACTTGTACTGTTACTGATGCCAATAGCTGTACTGCTTTTCAAACATTTACCATAACCCAACCCACAGGGATGACCGTTTCAGCAGCCAGCCAAACCAACATTGCCTGTAATGGTGGCAGCACTGGTGCTGCAACTGTAAATGCTGCCTCAGGTGGTGCAGGTGGATATACTTATAACTGGACACCGGGCAATCCGACAGGAGACGGAACAGTGAGTGTCTCAGGATTGATAGCAGGAAC